>Ga0268283_1000082_pt1 | contig 94116 bp, 71 predicted proteins | sample saktaG_13_FD_190140 | JGI IMG/M metagenome (GOLD analysis project Ga0268283, IMG submission 190140) | Saline water microbial communities from Sakinaw Lake, British Columbia, Canada - sak_2013_06_06_36m | ecosystem: Environmental > Aquatic > Non-marine Saline and Alkaline > Saline ...
ATATTCATCGGCCATTTTTAAGAACAGCAGGTAAGTGAGTTGTTCCAGATAATCGCCATAACCAACGCCCACATCACGCAGGGGATTGCAAAAACTCCAAACTTTGCTGACAATACCGGAAGTGTTGCTCATTGTTTTTTTTCTTTAGTGGCTTAGTATCATCGTGTGATGTTTTCGGGAATTTCCCGGTAACGGAATCGTTTGACTTCGGTTTGCGAAATTCTGAACAAATTTGCAATCAACTCGGTGCTGCTCATAAAATCAAGAATCTTATCTTTTTCCTTCAGTCCTTTCTTTTGATGAATATCAGCGACTTTCATTCCTCCATAAAGTCCCATATAACCGGCATTTTGAAAAGCGGCATACTCTTCATTACTTATAACACCTGCATTATGAGCGGCTTCGGCAAGCATTTGGTTCCATTGCTTTATGTCGCCACGTATTACCAGGCGTTTGTTGTCCTCGTCGAGCTGATTAAAATAGTCAGCTACTTCTTGTCGTCGGGTTTGGATGGCAAAATAAGTTTGCCCCAAAGCAATAACTTCTTTGCGCGGGTCGCCATTTTGAACAATCAAATAGCAGGCATAGCGTGTAAGTTTAAAATCAATAACAGGTTTTGAAGTAGCGCCAGCTTCAACGATTTTGCTGACCTCAGCAAAATGATCAAGCGTCTGATAACCACTGTTTTTACAAGCAAGCTTTGCCCGGGCTAACACTTTTGCAAAATTACGCCACTGCACATATTCAAGCAGTATGGCAAGTTCACGGGCATACCAAAACTCAGAGCCATCATCGGCAATATGCTTAATGGCTTCAAAGGGTTTGTATTCCGTTGCTGTCAAGTTGCTCATTGTCTGATTTTTTAAATGTATTTCAGATACTACAGTTAATTAATTTCCCCTCAAACGCCTTCTTTAAAATGCTCTGCCGAAGTGTTTCGGCTTGCTGCAAACTTTGCCTGATGGTTTCTTCTATTTTATCGCAAACGGTGAGCTTGCTTTCTAATTCGGAGACGATAAGTTGTTGTTCATCAAGTGAACAAAGAGGAATTGGATAAGTTTTAAGTTTTGTTCCGTTAATATTTGATTGATTTACCCCGAAACTTCTCACTGAATTTCCGTAACTCTTTGCAAAATGAGTATTCAGAAAGTACGTGAGATAAGTTTCATCAATCAGGGACTTAATCCTATTTATCCGTATTAAATATCCTGCAAAGATAGCTGGTCTTTCCCCTTTGTATTGTGCTGATTTTCCTACCCATTCAGCACTGTTTGTTCTATTGAAAAGAACATCACCTTTTTTAAGCAGGTACTTCTCAATTTCTTCCTGATCATCAGAAAAAACCAAATCTTCCCAATCAAGCTTTCCATTTTGAATATTACCCATTCTTAGAACTGGAACTTTGCCGGTTTTCTTTGATTTTACTGCGGAGCCATATTCGACATTTTGGCAGACATCACCTAATGTCACCCATTTCCACACCGTCGGCAACTCACCATCTTTCACATTTTTGTTGGTGAGTTTCCCTTCAAACGCCCATTTCAATAAACTTTGCCGGTAAACCTTTAATTGTTGCCGTGCGGTTTGCAGTTGCTGTTTGCCGTTTTCCAGATCGCTGAGCAGTTCTTCTATTTTGGAGACGATGGTTTGTTGTTCGGGGAGAGGGGGGATAGGGATTTCAAGTTCAGAGAATGCTTTTAATGAAATTTCTTTGAATGTAGTTCCACTTGCAACCTTTTCGGCTTTCTGCTTAGATGCTTTTAAATAGTAAAAAAGATAATCACTTAAAATTGAATTGTTTGGAACAATGCTTTTAAAACCCTGATTGGTGCATAATTCGTTACCTGCTATGATAACGTATCCTATTGGCGCTCTTGATGAAAAAAGAACAGAACCTTTTGGGATCAATCGCGCAGAAGAATTCTTTAATCCACTTTCTGTAATAGATTTTCTTCCTTGCAAAATGAATTTTTCCACATAGCCAGATAAATCGGCTGGTGAGATCCAGGAAATTTTCCCATTCCAGTATTCAGCTACTTTCGTTGAAGGGGTTCCACCTGAAATTATTTCACCCACCTCCCCCAACTTTTTGATTAGCCAATGCTTTGGTATGTTGGATTGTTCACTCATTTTTTGCTCCAGTCAAAAAGTCGTCGAAAAAGAAATCCATCCGGTCAGTTACATATCCATTACATACTTTTTTATGTACAGCCGGGGTTTCACTTAATTGTCCATCACATATTAAAGTACAGATAATCAATACAAATTGTTCTAAAAGGATGTTTATATCCAATGCTCATCACATAAGTTTTTAATCTAAAAACGACTTTCAGTTACAAATTTGTTACATACTTTTTCTCGTACAACCCGGGTTTCATCAAATATGAGGCGATAGATTTTCTTTAATCCTTCAGGAATTTGAAGAGGAAGGGTCTCGTCAACATAGATAATCATCAGGCTGCTTTTTTGCAGAAGGGTATTGCATCAATGATGAGCCTGAATTGTTATGGGTACGGGCATATTATGCACAAGGCTTTACTGAGTTTTCGAATTTTCTCTTCCTGAAATACTCAATTATTTCCTCTTTTGTCATCTTTGACAATTTCTCACTCAACCTTTTTCTTTGTTCACGCATAAATTCAACAGCGTCAAACGCTTTTTTAATCGTTGTCTCCATAAGTCATAAAATCTCTTGGTGAACGAATTTCTATTTGTTTATAGCCATTTTTAATGTTTATTGCATTATAACCTTGAATTCTCTGAATGTTTACTATGTGTTTAAAATTCCAGCTAATCAAAAAATCAGCCCGATTTATTGTAGCAAGTGCTATGTGTAAACAATCTGGAAGACTTGTTTGTCCAACAACTTTTTCTATAATGTACTGGGTTGCCAATTCAACTGCTTCTTCATTTGCTTCAATGAATTCAGTATTTTCAACTTTAATATTTTCCACCAATTTCTTAACATTATCGGGAGCAAGGGCTAACTCTTCCTGAGTTACCGTTGAAAATAGTAATTTAAATTCTCCTTCTTGAAGTCTCTTAAAGAGTGGTCTCGTGAATTCCGCAAATTCTTCATCGTAATATCCACCAAAAACGGATGTGTCTATGTACAGTCTTTGTTTCATTTAATAAAGGTAAGAAAAACTCACTTATACACACATAAGATCTTGTTTAGAATGAGGAGATCCCCGATTTAATATTTACACAAAAATAACAAATCCGGTTCGTGATTTGGCAAGTGTTTGAGAACTTTTTATTCAGGCGGCCAGGGCTTCATTAAGTTCAAGAATAATTTCATCTGTCCCCGTTCCAAACAGTTGCCACATCTTCCCTAATCCTCCTTGTGCATTAAATGGATTCAGGTCGAAATCTTCCTTTTCAATATGGAGACTGTTCACTACGTATTCTTTGATCATCCGCAGCCACTGCATTTGCTCTTCGTTGAACTTAATTGACCCAGCCTGTTTTTTAAACACCCATTCCTGGAAATTTTTATCGACCGTTCTATCGTAGGAGGTGAGAGTGAGATCCAATCCGCTTACCTTGCGAATGAGTGAAATGATAGCGGTTAGCTCATTCCGCGGAGAGCCGTTACATTGTTCCAGGGCTTCGTAAGCACGCCAAACATTCATAGGAGCAAGGCGGGGCTTATCGTTTTGCAGTTTCTCCAGAACCTCTTTGATCATCGTATAGGTAAGTTCACGCCGGCGGAAAGGCTGGTTGTAAAAAATCTGCAAGGCCAGCAATTCATCTTTATGATCGAGCATCCATTCCGAAAAATCTTTGATAAGCTCATTCGCTTTTTCTTTATTGTCTTTATCCCAGCCTGCTTTGATCAGTTCGTCGGGATTGGCAAGATCAATGCGTTGTTCATGTGCCTTGCGAACATTTTCAATATATTCGTTCAGTTCGCCTGTAAAGACTTTTGCAGCCTGATTCTGCAGTTTCCCGGTTTCGTTTTCAATGGCTGCTTCAATATCCACCGGGGCAGCGCCCATAAGTTCACGCTTAATCCTGGTCTCTATTTCATCGAGCACATCAGGATTAAAGGCGTTCAATAAGTCTTTTACCACCTGTGAAACGCTCTTGCCACCTGCCTTTTCGGCAAAATGCGTTCTCTCTTTTTCGGTAATTTGCTTATCAAGGCGGATTAAGCGATTGGCCAATGAGGTAAATAGCTCCTCATCCCTTGCGCCCACGGCAATGGCCTGCAAAAGATCCTTGAGTGGAATGCCGGGTTTTTTCTCCAATGGACGGCTGTCGGTTTTTAAACTTTTGGTAACGCCAATGGCATCAACAATCACAAAGTGGTCTTTAGTGAATTGTGCAGTAGGCGTCACCTTTCGCAAATCATCCAATAAAATTGTACGTGTGCCCCTGCCCTTCATTTGTTCAAAATAGTTCTTGCTTTTCACATCCCGCATAAAAAGCAGAATCTCCAGGGGCTTCACATCAGTCCCGGTAGCAATCATATCAACTGTTACAGCAATACGCGGATGATAATTGTTACGGAATTGGGCCAGGGTGCTTTTCGGGTCTTCACCTTTCTCAATGATCCGGTCGTCGGCATCTTTCCGGTCTTTCTCTGAATTGTAAGTTATCTTTTTGCAGAAACGGTTTTCTTCAGCAAATTCTTCCCTTACAATCTGAATAATATCATCGGCATGGCTGTCGGTTTTGGCAAAGATCAAGGTTTTGGGTACTTCAAAATTCCCTGCCTGATCGAATCGTTCTTTGAAAATGAACGGCAGATTTTCTTTGAATGTTCCGATAATGGTGCGGATTTGATTGGGGTTCACCACATCCTTGTCCAATTGCTGTGATGAATATGTTTCATCTTCATCCTGCAATTCCATTCGTTTTTTACGGCTTAAGCGTTCCCGATGCTCAATGTATTCGCCTTTCCAAAGCGTTCCGCCTTGCTGAGTAACTTTGGTATCGATGAGAAAGACATCGCAACCCACGTTCACACCATCGGCAACGGCCATTTCATGAGAATATTCGCTAACCAGATTCTGGTTGAAGTAGCCAAAAGTTCGCTGGTCGGGTGTGGCAGTTAATCCGATTTCAAATGCATCGTAATATTCGAGTACCTGTTTCCACAAGTTGTAAATGCTGCGGTGACATTCATCGATCACAATAAAGTCGAAAAATTCAATCGGCATTTTGGGATCGTATTCAACCGGTGGAATTTCTTTGGGTTGGAATTTTCGTTCATTCGGGTTTTCCTCTTCAGCTTTTTCATCCAATTCAGTACCTTTCAAAATAGAATACAAACGCTGAATGGTACTGATGCAAACCTGGCTGTCGGTGGCAATGTAGCCTGACTTCAGGCGCTGAACGCTGTAAAGTTCAGTAAACTTGCGATTATCGTCATTGGGCACATAAGCCATAAATTCCTGTTCGGCTTGCTCCCCAAGGTTTTTGGTGTCGACCAGAAACAGGATTCGTTTCGCTTTGGCATATTTCAGCAAACGATAAATGAAGGTTATAGCAGCAAAGGTTTTTCCCGACCCGGTCGCCATTTGTATCAAAGCCCTTGGTCGGTTATTCTTAAGTGAAATTTCCAGTTTGTTGATTGCATCTATCTGGCAATCTCTAAGTCCGTGAGTTTGAAGTGCAGGTAAATCATGCAGCCTTATCCGCAGAGATTTGTCCTTTTTAAGCCAATCTTTCAAAGTTTCAGGCCGATGAAAACTAAAAACCTCTCTGGCTCTGGGTTTGAGGTCGGTAAAGTCGGTAAATCGGGTAATTTCACCGGTGCTCAAATAGACAAAAGGGAGAGGATCGTTGTTGAGATATTTAAGTTTAGCGGCTGCATAATCCTCGACCTGATTTTCGTGGGAGGACAATCTGTGGCCGTCTTCTTCGCGTTTTGCTTCGATAACCCCAACAGGTTTTCCGTCAACAAACAAAACATAATCAGTCTCTTTGCCATCCTGGGTAAGATAATACCTGACAATAACCCCTAAGCCTGCATTGAGATTGATACGGTTTTTATCCTGGATAATCCATCCACAATTCAGCAACTGTTTGTCGATATGATCACGTGCAATTTGTTCCGGATCCTGGTTGGGCATAAATTTCAACAGTTTACCAGCCTTTTTTTCGTGAGGGTGACGAAACAAAAAAGACAATAACAAGTAACAAATTTAACGGATTTTATGGATTAACACTTTTTTCGAAAAGATGAGTCGGAGAAAGCCGGTCCTCATCCGCAGTCAAAGAAGATCAAGAGTGGTATACCCAATATTCAGAAATTTATCGCTTCATTTCAGGTAATACCTGATTGCTAAGATAGGAGAAATCATGATTATGAAGGTTTTCTGATTTGCTTATTGGCATTTATCTTCCTGTAATGCCCAATCAGTAATGGAATACCATTTTTCTCCCAGAAATCATGGCTTACAACTCCACTTGACATGCCTCCTTTACTGTATTTTCTTACAAAGAAATTTTGTTGACCTAATGTTGAACTACCTGTAAGTTCTTCCATTGCCGTATGTATTTGTTCAATTAACAGAGATTCACTTTCAGGAAAAGGTTTATTTGAGAAATAAGATTCCAAATCTTCCCATAAATAATCATCACCCCTCAGACCAAACTGGGATGGAGGAGTTTTGAAAATGGTTCTGATGATATTTTTTTTAAGGCCTTCCAATCTGTCGAATTGAAAAATTGAGTTTTCAAGTTTCAGGTCATTGTATTGATTAATGAAAATGGAAAACAATTCAGCATCAATTGGGAACAATTTGGAAAAATGAGAAAAATTGCAGAGAATAATATTTGTTGGCAATTCTGCTTGTCCCGTTAAATTTTCCCAAAGCGAATGCCAAGTTTTGCAGTAATTTTCAGGGTGTTTCAAAAGTTTGGCAAATTCCAGATGTAAGTCGTTGATACTTTTTATCTGTTTTAAATCGATGGTTAATATCTGGTACATAGTTTGACTCCTTTGCTTGTAATCGTATCGTTGCACAGAATACTGGCTAAAGTTACAATAACCGAAAACGGACTTTGATCCGCTAGTACCGTGAAGACATGGTCGTGTGTCTATGGCCCAGTTGCAGAGCCAGGGCTGTTCCTCCAACCAGCGAGAACCGCTTCATGTACTTCTCTTTAGAAAGTCTGAGAAGGAGTTGTGCAGTGGTTGAAGGCAAATTATTCAAATCCACATTCATAGGCCTAAAATTACTTTTTCAATAAAATAACAACGCTTTTTCCACCTCCCGCTGGATAATATTTTCTGATTGACCTTTGCAATGATGACTGAGGAAACATTCCTGGATAAAAGAAACAAATCGTCAAGATCACCATATAGGATTACCTGCTCTGCCACTAACTCCTCAGGCAAATCGGCCGTGGGATCGTATGACCAGAAAATATGTTTAGGAAACAAGGCAATTTTCATTGATTCATCAACTAAATCAGGCATGTGTATTGATCAAAGATACGGAATTTTTCGTGCTGTTTGTCAAAATTCTTAGATTTACATACTCTAATCACCCGAAAAATGAATCACTGGTCGAAATACGTAGTCCGAGAGATATTGTAAAGGAGGATGAATATGAAGAATAAAACATTTGATTGCGTCGAAATGATGCGAAGCATAAGAGAAAAGCACAGAATCAAATATAGTAAAGCGCCTGCTTTGAGGAAAAAGAGATTGGAGGAGATCAGGAAGAAATACGGATTTGCTCCTATGAAAGAATTGCTGACAAGTAAGTAAAATCAGGGGGTAATGCAAGCCTTGCAACAGCGCCGATAATGGCAGAAGTGATTATGAATGCAGATTTAATACGGTGCTGGATTTCATCAGAAAACAATCCCGGACTTTTAATCGTATCTTTGCACTATATACCGGCTGAAGTTACAATAACCAGAAAACGGACTTCGTTCCGCCAGTAACGTGAAAACATAGTCGTGTGCCCCATGGCCCTGATGAGACTTAACCTTTAGCCGGATTTCTTTTTCTGATTTCTTCGATAAAATGTCGGGAAATTTCCTGCTTTATTACTTTCTCTTTTGGAAAAAGATGACTGCCAATTTCATTTTCGTGAATGTCGTCTGTATAAATAATTGTCTCAGAATAGGTGATTGGAGACTAAGATTTTAAATGATACCTGGTTTGAATTTTTGCTTTCTGATCCTGGTTGGGCATTCTTCTTTGAAAGGATAAAGTCGGAGAAAAACGGTTGTCATCCGCAGACAAGGAAAGGCATGAAAAATACATTGCAATGTTGAAATTTATCATAAAAATCCTTGACATTTAGAATTTTCATAGTACTTTTGCTGTCAATAACACCTGCCACGCTTCCCATTTGAACAGCGCACCCGGGCAGGTTTTCGCTTTTATAGACATTAGTTTATATAGAAACGATTTCATCTTCAATGCGTTATACTAAACCCCCAATTACACTTCCAGACCAGGTGAGCAGGTTAAAATCGAGAGGTTTGCGATTTGTTTCTGATACTGAAAGCATTAACCAGTTATCCAATATAAGTTATTACAGGCTGAGAGCTTACACTTATCCTTTCCAGGACAATTCTGACCCAAATCACCCCTTTACTGTTTCTGTAACCTTTGAGCAAATAATCGAACTATATAAATTTGACCGTCGATTAAGCCAACTTGTTTTTAACGCGTTGGAGAAAATTGAGATAGCGATGCGGACTCAAATCATATATATTTGGGCAATAACTTATGGAAGCCATTGGCAGAATGACCCTTCATTGTACCGTGATCCGGTAAAATTTGCCAACCAAATAAACACACTTCATTCCGAAATTGACCGCAGCCACGAAACTTTTATTGACCATTATAAAAACTCTTATACAATTCCACCTGAGCCGCCTTGCTGGATGAGTCTGGAAGTGAGCGCCAAACGTAAGGAAATGCTGAATCTTGCCTTGTCTGAATATAAGCGATACAGGGAGATTGTTGTTAAAGGATTTATCAAGGCCTCAAAAATCCTGGTCGAAAACCATATTTACAATTACTGCGATATTCCATACAGCACACAATTAATTCCAATGGCAGCCATTCTTGCAAGGCTTGGGAATCAAATCGATAATCTCGGGAATAAAAACAAATTGATGCGATGGTTCTGGTGCGGTGTTTTTGGAGAGTTATATGGCTCGGCCAATGAGACCCGGTATGCTCTCGACTTATTGCAGGTCCCCGACTGGATCCTGAATAACGGAGATGAACCTAAAACGATTTACGATGCGAATTTTTCCCCCTCGAGGTTACATACTCTGCGCACCAGGAACAGCGCTGCATACAAGGGAGTATATGCTTTGCTCCTTGACGAAAATACAAAAGACTGGCTGTCGGCCACCAAAATAGACTTCAGTACCTACTTCTCGGAATACATTGATATTCATCATATCTTCCCTGTCGCCTGGTGTCTCAGGAACAATGTTCCAAGGAGTGATTTCGATTGCATCATCAATAAAACCCCATTATCCTGGCGCACCAACAGGATTGTCAGCGGGGATGCTCCGAGCCGTTATCTCGAAAGACTGAAAAAGAATGCCGGTGTTTCCGATCAGGAATTTCATAGTATCCTGCTTACACATGTAGTTAACCCTGAGTTCATGCAAAAAGATGATTTCCCAGGGTTTTTCAGAGACCGCAAGGAAAAAATCCTTCAGCGCATTGAAACCGCCATGGGCAAAACCATTGCAAGAGAGCAGGTCATTCAGGAGGAAGGTACTGTTAATGATTCAGAAGAAGAAACCGATGATGATAACATGACCATCACTCCATGAACCCTTCTCCTCCCGAAACCTCATTCATACTTATCTCAAAGCACCGCCAGTTAGGGTTTGTAGCCGAATTCAGGCTGGCAAACGGCAATGTCCAGTCAAATGAGGAACCACCTGCTGCTGAACCTATGATGATTAAGGAATTATCGACTTTATCACAATCCTTCAGCGACTCCGAAATCCACCGGCGGTTTTCACGTAAAACGGCCACACAAAGGGATTTCCTGAACCATCTGAATGAAGAGCTGCTGTTGACCCAGATCCGGCCTTTTATAGATCGTCAGATGGATAAATTGTTACATCTGGCTATTTCTCATAAGATTCAGATATGTTTTCAGGAAGGGCCTGCCCGGGAAAATCCAGGTGTGCTGCTTGTCGCTGAATCGGTCCCGGCCGAACCCTGGTTTTGCTTTACGAAAAGGGAAAACGGCTCTGATTATGTTTTGGAGTTGTACCAGAATGAGCATCGGATACATCTTTGCGAAAAAGGCAATCTCATCATCAGCAACGATCCCTGCTGGTTTAAAACAGGAAACCATTTGCTGTATTTTCCGCCGGGCTTCGACGGCAAAAAAATTCAACCCTTTCTTACAAAAGATTCAATACTCATTCCCTCATCCGCAGAACAGAAATATTTCGGGAGTTTTATTCTTAAAACTCTGAAAACCGGACAGGTCAGGGCTGAGGGTTTCACTGTTCAAACATTGCATCCCGAAAAGCGTATGGAATTGTCGCTGGAGGTCGATTGGCAGGGGATGGCTGTGCTGATCGTTTATTTTCGCTATGGCGACAAACGGATTATGAGGGGAAAATCACAAAAGGTTTTTATTGAACTGAAGATGGAAGGCGGAGATGCGGCTTTTTTCAAGACCGATCGTGATTTTACCTGGGAGGCTACCATGCTCGGGCTGTGCCAAAATATGGGATTTGAATTATTCAATGCAAATACCCTGGGTCTTCCCACCAAAACGGGAATTACTAATGTCGACCTTTACTCCCTGGTTGAATGGCTGAATTTGCAAGCTGAAGAATTAAAGCGTTCAGGCATCATCGTTTTTACCGACCGCTCGCCTTTGGCTTTTTATACGGGTTCTGTAAGTTCTGAAATAAAGATCATTCCCGGCAAAGACTGGTTTGATGTTCAGGCGATTGTCTTTTTCGGCGGATTGCAGATCCCGTTCGTCCAACTCAGAAACTATATTCTTAATGAAATCAGGGAGTTTCCATTACCAGATGGTGAAATTGCCGTGCTGCCGGCGGAGTGGTTTACCCGTTACAGCGATCTTTTTTACTGGTCGGCTGATGTGAATGATTCGCTGAGGGTCCCGCTGCGTCATTTCCACCTGGTCGGCGAATTAACCGCCGCTGAAGACCCGGATCTGAAACGCCGTCTTGAAACGCTGGATTATAAGCGGTTTCAGGATCTGCCAGTACCGGATGGTTTACATGCCACTCTGCGTCCTTATCAGCTGGAAGGATTGCAATGGCTTTATTTTCTTCATGAGAACCGGTTCGGAGGCTGTCTGGCCGATGATATGGGATTGGGTAAAACCATCCAGGCCCTGGCGCTGCTGCTTACTGTAAGACCATCGCCTCATAAAGCCACCCTTCTGATCATGCCTGCTTCGCTGATCCATAACTGGAGAAACGAAATCAGGCGATTTGCACCTTCGTTGAGAATGATGGAACACCGGGGGGCTTCACGGGGCGAATCTTCGCTTTTTTTCGATGCCGTGGATGTGGTCCTCACTACGTATGGAACTCTGAGAAACGACCTGGATTTATTTATCTCATACCACTTTCATTATGTGATACTCGATGAAAGCCAGGTGATCAAAAATCCTTCGGCCCGGATCAGCCAGGCAGTTTGCCAGCTGAATGCCAGACACCGTTTGGTCTTAACCGGTACACCTATCGAGAATTCAATTGCCGACCTCTGGTCCCAGATGGAGTTCCTGAACCCGGGGATGTTAGGCGGGCTGGCCTCATTTCAAAAAAGGTTTAAATCTCCTGAAACCGATGCTGAAAGGATGAGAAAAATCATTTCTCCTTTTGTGCTTCGCCGGAATAAGCTTGAGGTTGAACCTGATCTTCCGCCCTTGACCATCAAAGAAGTGCTATGCGAGATGAGCGAAGACCAGCGCGTAAGTTATGAACGGGAAAAATCGGCAGTAAGAAACGAGATCCTCGAAAAGCTTGAAAGCGGCGGATCTCCCGAAACCTCACTCACCATTCTGAAAGCCTTGATAAGATTGCGGCAGATTGCGAATCATCCCAGGCTTGTCGACCCGGACTATTCCGGCGAAAGCGGAAAGTTTGAAGAGATCATACGTGTAGCGATGACCTTACATGATGAAGGACATAAAGTATTGGTCTTTTCCTCTTTTGTAAAACATCTGAAGTTGATCGCAAACCGTTTCGACCTTGAAGGACTGAATTATACCATACTCACTGGTTCAACAATCAAACGTGAGCAGGTAGTTGATATATTCAGAAAGGAAAGCGAAGTTTCATTTTTCCTCATTTCACTCAAAGCCGGCGGACAAGGCCTTAATCTTACCGAAGCCGGCTATGTGATGATGCTCGATCCCTGGTGGAACCCGGCTGCCGAACTCCAGGCCATCAATAGGGCCCATCGCATCGGACAGGATAAAAAAGTCATTGCCTGCAAATTTATATGCTCCGAAACCATCGAGGAAAAGATTCTCCTTTTACAGCAACGAAAGCAAGAATTAGCCGATGCCTTTATACCCTCGGGAAACCCACTGAAAGACCTTTCTAAAGAAGAGATCAGGGAGCTGTTCGGGTAAACTGATATCAGATGGCAGATGGCAGATGGCAGATGTCAGATACAAAAATAGGTATGGAATTCTCCTTCGTGCTGTTCCGTAAAGCTCTTATATCCTGCATCCTGCATCTTCTCAATCATAGGCATCGGTTGGAAAGGAGTGATGATCTCATAGATCTCCCCCTTGGCCATCGCGGCAGTTTCGCTTTTCACCTGCTCCAGAGGATGAATACCAGAAGCCAGTAAAGGCCTGGCATCCAATGTTGTTATAATGTTGGCTTTATTAAGCCATATTGGTGTTTCCATAGTTCAGTATCCTTTGTTCGTTTTCAAGTTTCCTTTTTTCAGTAAGATCCTGAGAAACCTCAAGGGTACCCAGGTATTCGCCTTGTTCATTTCTCAGTGCGAAATAATCAATATGAATGAATCTGCCTTGCATCTGTATCCAGAACGGGGCCGAATCTGCATGTCCGCTCTTAAAATCGCTGATGATCTTATCAACAATATGCACGCTTGAAGGCGGATGGCACATCCTCACGTCCCGTCCGAGAATCGCACGGTTACGGTCGAAGATCCTTTCTTTGCCCTGTGTAAAGTATTTCACTTTATCATTTCGGTCAACAAAAGTCAGGTCCACCGGCAGTGTGTTCAGCACAGCCATCAGCTCCTCGGCGCTGAATTTCCCGCTCGGCAGGCTTATGTTTCCTTCCTCAGCCGAACGCTGTTCGCTGAGTTGAATCCCTTCGGGTTTCCATTCGATAATGGGGTCGTAAAGGCAATACCCGATCTCGTTGGTCTGTCGGTAAATCTCATACCAGTCGGCATCAGTGAGCTTATCCATGGTCATAGGTAAAAGTATCTCCTCTTCCTTCATGATCATATCGGTGATGGCTTTAGCTGCAGGCTGAAGATAGACATCGATGGTGAATTTGACCTGGTCGGGATCGCTATAGGAAGCGGAAGACAGGCTTTCCATTGCATTTTTCAGCAGGACCCTGGTCTCGTCATGCTTGCCCCACATCACTTTGGGCGGACCGGTAATACCGTATCGTTCGAGAAATGGAAACAGAAGATTTTCCTTACGCCGGTAATGCTTGTCAACATCCATCAGACTGTTGAATAATGACTTCACCTTATTAAGATAAGCCACAGGGCCGATGGCAGCATAGAGCTCCTCTGCCTTATCGAATAGTTCACGGAGTTTTTTTACCACACCCTGAAGTTCCTTGTTTTCCTTTTTAAAGGTATCGACGGGATGACCCGGGGGGACAATAAGCATGCCCGAAAGGTCAATGCTGCCTTCAAGTACCGCGGCATGAATGTCGCACAGACGAAGAACTTCACTTTCGGGCAGTCCTTCGCTGATCAGCTCCTGTTCAACTTCCACCACGTCGCCGTAAGGTATTTTCGACATCAGTTCCATAAGGCGCTTCTTCACCTCTTCAGGCGCCCTGCCCTCATGAAGTTCGAGAATCATGTGTTTGAGAAGCCCTTTCCTTTCGGAAGAGTTGTTTATAAGCTCACTCATGGCTTTATCCTTTGATCATTGTGAGTACCATTTTGAATTTCTCCGTTGCATTTACGGCATGCGGTATGCCTGCCGGCATCACGATTGTATCGCCCGTGATGAGGTTGTAGGGAGTATTGTCGATAATGATCTCGGCCTCCCCTTCCACCACCTCTGCCATGGCATCAAAAGGAGCCGAATGAGTGCTGAGTCTTTGGCCTTTGTCGAAGGCGAATAAAGTTACCGTGCCAACCGGCCGGTCAATTACACGTTTGCTTACTATCCCGTCGGTGGAGTAATCCACGCTTTCAGGAAACCGGAACTTATTGCCCGGATTGAAGATGTTCTTTTCCATTTTTTGTTTTTTAATTATTTTTATCCTGCCTTTTGTTTCTCTTTTATAAAGTATTTGGCCGACAATATCGGGTGCCTTAACATCATCCCCGGTCCTGCATTCCGCATCACCTTTTTTATCTCCTCACGCATGGCCGGACTATAACAATGTACCGGACAAAGCCTGCAGGCAGGTTTCTCATCTCCATAAACACAATAATTCAATCGTTTCAGGGCATATTCCCCGAGCCTTGCACAGTCGGCACACAACTGTTTTCGACCATGAACCCGCTTGCAATACACTCTGATCATCGCGGTCAAAATTTTTTTTTCGGTAATGTTAACCTCTTTCATCTCATTTTATCTGATATCTGCTATCTGACATCTGTCATCTCTTAACAACCGACCATCCGCCCTTAAGACCAAAGATGAACCAGGCCAGGGCAAGTGTTCCCGTTGCAAAGATAGTATCACCGAAGACTCTCATCCAACGGAAAGTCCTGAGAACCGGGTCCTGCATGAATTCGGCTGAACGGGCATACCACATGCCATATTTCACGCTCACCCAAGTCTGGGCAAGGCCAACAGGAAGTACGCTAAGCAATACCATTGCTGCGAGGCCGATATTGATTGCCCAGAAAGCAAATTTGATCCATTTGTCATTCCAGACTTTTTCGGGCTCCATGCTTTTTAGTACAAATAACATAAGTCCGATGCCCAGCATTCCGTACACCCCAAATAATGCAGTATGACCATGAACAGGAGTGGTGTTCAGTCCCTGCATATAATATAACGCAATCGGTGGATTGATAAGGAAACCAAATATGCCGGCACCGACCAGATTCCAGAACGAAACAGCAAGGAAGAAATAAATGGGCCATTTATAACCTTTGATCCAATCGCTGCTTTTTGTAAGTTTCAGGTTTGTATAACCTTCAAACCCGATCAGCACAAGAGGTACCACTTCCAGAGCGCTGAATGTCGCTCCCAACGCAAGGATCGCTACAGGCGTCCCGGTAAAATATAAATGATGGAAAGTACCTATAATACCGCCGGATAAAAAGACGATGGTAGAGAAAAGCACGCCTCCCGTGGCTGTTATCACACGCACTAGTCCCAGGCGTACAAACAGGAATGCAATTGCAACAGTAGCAAACACTTCAAAAAATCCTTCAACCCAAAGATGGACCACCCACCAGCGCCAGTATTCGGCAATGGCAAGATGAGTCTGCCTTCCCCACATCAGCCCTGCCCCATAAAATACAGCAATAGCTATAGTGGAGATCAGGAACATGGTGAGCAGGCTTCGGTTTTCTGATTTGTTCTTTAAAGCAGGCATAAGTGCCCGCCCCATCAGCACAAGCCATAAAACAAGTCCTACAAAAAGGAAGATCTGCCAGAAACGGCCAAGATCCACGTATTCATAACCCTGGTGTCCGAACCAGAAATTCTGTATCAGTCCTAAACGCTGCATCACTCCAAGCCACTGGCCTGCAAGGGATCCGACGACAATCACCAGCAATGCAACAAAAAGAAAATTCACTCCCAATACCTGGAATTTTGGTTCTTTACCTGAGACTGCAGGAGCCAGATAAAGGCCTGTTGCAAGCCAGGAAGTCGCAATCCAGAAAATGGCAAGCTGGATATGCCAGGTTCTTGAGATAGAATAAGGCAGAAAATCGGCCAGAGGCAATCCATAAAAAGCCTGTCCTTCTACCCCGTAGTGCGCGGTGATAATACCCATCAGTATCTGAACAAGAATCAGGGCTGTGACAACGTAGAAATATTTTAATGTGGCTTTCATAGAAGGAGTAAATATTCCTCCCAACAACGGATCTTTTTTTGGAAATTCATGAGCTTCCAGGCTTTCATCCTTTCTTTTGGCATAAAACCATCCCATAAGGCCTATACCTGCAATGAGCATGATCACACTGAAGCCAGTCCAGAGAATTAAAGCGCTTGTGGCTTTATTGTCGACCAGTTCTTCTGATGGCCAGTTGTTGGTGTAACTGATCTCCTGCCCCGGACGGTTTGTTACGCAGGTCCAGGAGATCCAGAAGAAAAACGCATTCATTTTAAACATCCTGTCATCCGTCTTGATGGAATTGGGAGGAATGGCATACGCGTCACGGAGACTAGCCTTGGCAGGGTCATTCATAAACAAACCGGCATAGTGTGAGGCGACTTCTTTGATCGCCCTAGCCCTTAATTCAGAAACCATGATCCTGTCGGAAGCGGCATCGTAAGTATTGGTGCGAAGCTCCCTCTGAAGTTTCACTTTCATAGCTGCCTGATCCTCGGCCGGAATGTCCTTATATAATTTATGGTATAAGGAATCGGCAAGGTAATCGAGAATGATCACTGATTCGCGATGAAGCCAGTCGGCCGACCAGTCAGGAGCTACATAGGAACCATGCCCCCAAACCGTGCCTACTTCCTGACCGCCTACCGACTGCCAGATGTTCTGACCATCCTTAATATCCTGACCGGAAAAAAGGACAATGCCCGATGTTGTTACGACCTGCGATGGAATAGGTGGTTTCTCACGGTATATCTGCCTTCCGAAGAAGATCAACACACCAAAGCAGATCACCATGACTGCTATAAAACCAATCCAGAGTTTTCTTGTGTTCATGCGTTTCTGTTTAGATTAGACAATTAGGTACTTCAATGCGCAAATATACAAAGATTTTGAAGAATGCAAAAAAAAATGAAATTTTTTTTTGGGATGGAGAGTGCGGGATGCGGGATGCGGGATGCAGGATGCGGGATGCGGGATGCAGGATGCAGGATGCAGGATGCGGGATGCAGGATGCGGGATGCAGGATGCGGGATGCAGGATGCGGGATGCAGGATGCGGGATGCAGGATGCGGGATGCAGGATGCGGGATGCAGGATGCAGGATGCGGGATGCAGGATGTCAGAAGGGAGCATTTTGCGTAAGCGGCCTCAGGTGGAGCGCAGCGACACCGTAGCCGCGACGCAAAGATGCGAGCGAAAGCCGCGACGCAAAGATGCGAGCGAAAGCCGCGACGCAAAGATGCGAGCGAAAGCCGCGACGCATCATCCCTCGTTGTACGGCACTCTCTCCGGCCATCTCTGTCGTGCTATCTTACGGACCTGCTGAAAGATCGCTTCCCTGAGAGTATCAACATGAATTTTTTCCGTGGCTGAGATGAAAAGGGAAAAATTTTCTCCCCGGGCCATCCAGAACTTCTCAAGTTCTTCAAGACTGAGGTTTTTTCTCAACACGGGGCCGAGGTCATCAGCATCTTTTACTTCGAAGCGGTAGGCATCAATTTTATTGAAGAGCATAATCACGGGCTTGTTGGAAGCTTTGATGTCGGTGAGGGTCTGTTTCACCACATTGATCTGTTCTTCATGATCGGGATGGCTGATATCGGCCACATGGATCAGGATGTCGGCCTCTCTCACCTCATCGAGGGTCGACTTGAAAGAATCGATCAGGGTGTGGGGAAGCTTTCTGATAAATCCAACAGTATCGGAAAGCAGAAAGGGTTGATTATCGATAACTACTTTGCGCACGGTTGTTTCGAGTGTGGCGAACAGTTTATTCTCGGCAAATACATCCGACTTGCTCAGAAGGTTCATCACGGTTGATTTTCCAACGTTGGTATATCCAACCAAAGCCACACGGATCATGTCTCTGCGGTGTTTTCTCTGGGTCGTTTTTTGCTTGTCTATCTCTTCCAGTTTATCTTTCAGCAGTGAGATTCTGGCGCGGATATGCCGGCGGTCGGTCTCGATTTCCTGTTCGCCAGGTCCCCTTAAACCTATACCTCCCCTTTGTTTCTCCAGATGGGTCCAGCGCCGTGTGAGTCTGGGAAGAAGGTATTCATATTGGGCCAGCTCAACCTGGGTCTTGGCATTGGAAGTCTGGGCCCGTTTTGCAAAGATGTCGAGAATGAGACTGCTCCGGTCGATGATCCTGCATTTCAGCTCACCCTCAATATTCCTTATCTGGCTGGGAGTGAGCTCATCGTCAAAAACAGCCATATCTGCCTTATGCGATTCAATATATTCACGTACCTCATTAAGTTTGCCGCTGCCGATATAAGTCCGGGGATCGGGATATTCCAGCTTCTGGAAGAATTTTTTCAAAACCACACCACCGGCTGTGTCGACCAGAAAAGCCAGCTCTTCAAGATATTCCATAGTTCGTTCCATGTCCTGAAGCTTCGTGGCAACGCCAACGAGGATCGCGGTTTCTTTCGAATGAGATGTATCAATCACGTTAAAGGGGTATAGATGCAGTTTCCAGGCTCGGCCGGAAGATTGTTACTGAATTATTTCTGTCAAAAGTAAATAAAGCCCCGAGATTTATCAAAGCTTATATATATTATCTTCAATTGAATTAACTTTGTGCAAAGCATCCAATAAATATTATTTTAAACTTATGAACCGTCTTCTCTGGATTTTTCTGATCTTTCCTCTTCCACTGTTTGCCCAGGTGGTTCCACTTCAGGACCACGATATTCCCCAGGCTCTGATTTCAAATACAGATGTTCTTACAGGCCAGAACTTCAGGGATTACAAAAAAGGCAGCGGAGAGGTTTACCTTGAATATGGATTCAGAAGCCTGATAGTTCAGGACCTGCGGTGGAATAACGAACATATCATATTTGAAGCGTATGAGATGGACGACGCCACTTCAGCTTATGGTATTTATTCAGTCTCCGTTCCATTCTGCAAAACATGTGACACCCTGACAAGGTTTGACTGCTTTTCGGCCGTGGGTTATCAGGCCGCATACGGCAGGTTTTATCTCAGGTTGATCAGCGATGTTCCCTCACCCTCCGATAAAGGGTTCTATGCAATGGTTCTCAGGCAATTCATGCTTAATAATCCGGACAGCCTGTTTCAGCTTCCTTCGGTATTTCTTCAGGATCGTATCCGCCGCTTTGGCCGTGATCCTTATTGTACCGAGGGGGTGCTCGGGGTTCAGCGTATTCCTGTTCCATGGCAGGATCTTTTCACTATGGTCCGCAATACCATGTTCGTAGTAATTCTTCCTATGGAAAGGGATGTGTATTTTGCAAGGATAAGCTTCGTGGCACCCGGCGATAAAAACACTTTCCTGAAACGCGCCGGGCTCATGGATGGATTTAATCCTATACCGAATACAACCACTAACGACGGACAGTACCGTGAGTACCGGTCAATTGACGATCTGAATATTTATTTCCTTGAGTGCCAGCTGCCATTCCCAATTTCTTCTCTGGTTTCAAGATAACTATTGGCAATATGTATAAGGGATTAGACGTTAGGACTCAGAATTTTTCTTATTAAATGCATATATGAAAAGAAAACTGCTGTTTATGCTTGTCCTTGGAGCAATCTACTTTGGATGCAATGCCCAGGGAAGCGGGAAGAAAGAAATCACTCCTGAAGAAAGGTCAAAAGAAATCACCGACCATCTGGCAAAAAAAATCCCAATGACCAAAGGGCAGAAGGATTCAGTGGCTACTGCTTTTGTGCAGCTTATTGATGATGTTCAGAAATATAATGCCGGGAACAACCAGAAGATCCTGGATCTGCTGATTAAAAACCGGGATGAGAAGATCAAAAAGATTTTACGTGATGAGCAAAAGTTTGACCAGTATCTGCTCATCATTGCTGATATGAAGAAGGACATCGAGGAGAACCAGGGCCGGCAGCGATATCAGCAGCAACAGCATCAGCAGGGCGGACAGCGAGGGGGTATGCCCGGAATGCCCGGTGGTGGCATGCCCGGTGGCGGTAAGTTCTAAACAGCAGTAAAATCAAACCAGCTCGTATCGATACGAATCTTGTTTGATAAAGATAAACAGCAGTATGGTAAACGCCCATAAGGATGATCCGCCATAGCTGAAGAATGGCAGCGGAATGCCGATCACTGGAAGCAACCCGAGAGCCATGCCGATATTGATGGCGAAATGGATAAAGAAAAGAGAGGCCACTCCGTAGCCGTATAATGTGCTGAATTTCGAACGTTGTTTCTCTGCATTGAGGATGATCCTGATCATCAGGCCAAGAAAAAGAGAGATCACGATAACCGATCCGACAAAGCCATGTTCTTCTCCTACAGTGCAGAAAATGAAATCGGTGCTTTGCTCGGGTACGAAATTGTATTTTGTCTGGGTCCCCTCAAGAAAGCCCTTTCCCCAAAACCTCCCCGATCCTATGGCAATCATCGACTGGTTCACGTTATAGCCTGCCCCCTTAAGATCGGTATTTTCCCCTAGAAGCACATTGATACGCTGCCTCTGGTGTGGCTCAAGGATATGGTTCACAGTATAATTCACCGAGAAGATAAACCCCACCGAAGCAAGATACACGATTACAACGATGAGGAGTTTGCGTGTTCTCTTATTAGACCTTAGAAAAACGACAATAGCAAGAACAAGCAGGGCCGCCGTGAGAATGAATTTGTTTACAATCAGCGCCAGAACTCCCAATACAGGCAGAGCTCCGATGGCCAGAAGCACATAACCGCTAAGCCCGGCTCTGTAAAGCACCAGGACAAAACAGATAAAAACGAGAGCTGAGCCGGTATCGTGTTCAAGCAATATCAGAAGGGCGGGAAGCAGTATGATAACTACCGAAGTGATGAGATGCCTGTTGTTTCTGAGATTCCGGTCAAGGTATCCGAGGAATTTAGCCAGTGCCAGTGCGGTAGCCATCTTGGCAAACTCGGCAGGCTGTATGCCAAAGCCTCCGATCTGAAACCATGATTTTGACCCGGAGATCTCACGCCCGGCGAAGATAACAAGGATTAGAGTAAGCAGAAAGATTCCATAAATAAAGTATGAAAATTGTGAAAAGAATTTAGGGTCGATGATCAGAATGATCACAGCCAGAACAAAAGCAGCCAAAATAAAAAGTAACTGTTTACCATATTTCTGTTGCACATCGGTGATATGCTGGTAGCTGTCGTTATAAACAGCTGCATAGATATTAAGCCAGCCCATGAAAACCAGGGCCAGATAAAGAATGACCAGCACCCAGTCAATCCGGTAAAAAACGCCCTTTTCCGCTTTCATCTTTTTTATATATACCGTGGATGATATCTGTATTCATGATTCTATCTTCCAGGTCTTTACGCTTAACTTTCCGCTTAAGGTACTTCTCTATCATCAGGCTGGCGATCGGGGCAGCCCATTCAGCACCGTAACCTGCGTTCTCAACCACAACCGAAATTGCGATCTTCGAGTTCAGTTTGGGAGCGAAAGCGATAAAAATTGAGTGGTTCTTGCCCTGGGGATTCTGGGCTGTACCGGTCTTACCGCAGAAATCAATACTGTCGATCTTTGAAGCCCTCGCGGTACCCGCCGTAACCACATCCGCCATACCCTCAACAACAATGTCATAATAGGCGGTGTTCACGGCCGTGATTTTTTTATCCCTGAAGCCGGGGTTAATGGAATCCTTCTTCCCGATAGCCCTGATAATATGGGGAGTATAGTACCAGCCCCGGTTGCTGATGGTTGCAGCCAGGTTCGCCATCTGCAGTGGTGTGATGCCGATCTCGCCCTGCCCGATCCCCAAAGAGATAATGGTCATCGATCTCCAGCGGTCCTTGCCGTGATATCTGTCGTAATAAGCCGGTGTGGGAATATTTCCGTTAACTTCACCCGGAACATCGAGTCCGAGCTTTTTCCCAAGACCAAAACTCATCACTTCTTTTCTCCATTGCTCATAAGCCTGTCGGGTATTCAGGTAAATTTTATTGTCGATGATTGATCTGAAGACCCTGCAGAAATAGGTGTTACAGGAAATTTGTATGGCTCCTATCAGGTTCAGTGGCGAGGGATGAGAATGGCATCCCACCATTTTACCATTACCGATGCTGAAACCACCCGGACAACCATATGTTGTTGATGGGAAGAGAACCCCTTCCTGCTGTCCTACAAGTGCATCTACCAGTTTGAACGTTGATCCCGGTGGGTACATGGCCATCAGGGCGCGGTTAAACAAGGGCTGATAAATGGTATCGAAAAGCAGGGCTCTATAGTTTTTTCGGCGGATGTTCCCGACCAGCAGATTAGGATCGTACGAAGGGCTTGTAACCAGACAGAGGACCTCCCCGGTTAATGGCTCAATGGCCACGATGCTCCCTTTCTTATTCATCATCAGCCTTTCTCCGTATTCCTGAAGTTCCTCATCCATCGAAGAATACAGGTTGGTCCCGGCATAGGCCATTGTATCGTATTTCCCCCCCTGGAAGCTGCCTTTGTCGCGGTTCAGCACATCCACCACACGGATCTTCATCCCTTTTTCACCCCTGAGTACCTCCTCGTATGATTTCTCAATCCCGTTAACACCGATGTAATCGCCCGATTTATAATAAGCGTTGGCTTCGATGATGTCGGGGCTGACTTCGCCTATATAACCGAAAGCATGGGCGGCAATAGGATAAGTGTACTTGCGAAGGGTGCGCAACTGGACGAAAAATCCCTGGAAACGAAACAGCTTTTCTTCGAGGAAGCCGTAATTCCCGCGTGTGATCTGGGCTTCAAAGACCGACTGCCTGTATGGAGAGTAAGCACGCGCCCGGGTTAATCTCCTGATATATTCTTCCTTGTCGATCGAGAGCAACCGGCAAAGTTCCAAAGTATCAACATTTTTGGCCTGCCTGGGGATGACCATAAGATCGTATGCTGCCTCATTGTAAACAAGCAACTTTCCGTTGCGGTCGAAAATCAGTCCTCTTGCAGGATATTGGGTAATATACCGCAGAACATTATTATTGGCCGAGAGGATGTATTTGTCGACCAGGATCTGCACATAAAAAAGCCGAACGATGAAAATCAGCCCAACGGCAAGGAATATCCCTATGACGATCAGTTTCCGGTAAGTCAGAGCCTTTTCCATTATAGCTTATGGCCTTCTGACAACAATCTCCGGGGTGGTCACCACGTTACTTTTATGCAAGGCACGGTCATAAATGAACATCGAAAACTGAATCGTGTCGTAGAGCGGATGTGGGTTAAGTGGAATCGTATCAACAATATACCCTTTGATGGCTTTGTTGGGATCGTCGGGAGTGAGGTTGGGGATTCGGGTGTATAGGGGAGGGTTAAGTGTAGTGTCTTTCACAAATGTTCCGTTCCGTTTGTAGTAAAGATCAACGTAGTAATTGTAAAAATATATGCTTGCGCTGTCGTAAGGCGGAAAAATATCCCAGGAATTTAGTCCTATGTCCCCGTCGCCATCCTGAAAAGTAATAGTAAGAACACCTTTTTTAGCAATTTTCGTTGTATCAAATATATTATAATAAGAGGCAAACCCAATCTGGGGGACGTCGGAATAGGATTCCTTTTTCATGCACGACATCAGTGTGAATATACCGATTGCAGTATAAAATAAAGTGAAAGCAGCTTTCCGGGTTTTCAATTTTGCCCTCATTCGGTGTCTGATTATTAATATCTTTGACCTTCGCAAAGATAGAGAAAATAAGGATGACAGATGGCGGATGGCGGATAACTGATGGCGGATAAACGTAACTGAACAATGACTGAAGAAAATCTCAGAGAAAGGATTTTTGCTGTCGCAGACGACAAGGGCTTCAGGGAACTTGCCCTGGAAGTTTTCAGGTTCCAGTACGAGAATTGCCTGGTATACCGGGAGTTTGCCGATGCTCTGTCTCGCACTCCGGCCCGTGTTCAGCAGATTGAAGAGATCCCTTTTATTCCGGTTGAATTTTTTAAATCGCGGGAGATCATTTGTTCGGGAATGAAACCGGTACTTGAGTTTCAGAGCAGCGGCACAACCGGCAGCGTTCCGTCCCGTCATTTCATGACCCACCCTGATTTATACGACACCTCACTTCTGAAAGGGTTTTCACACACCTATGGCGAGCCTTCCGGCTACACCTTCCTTGCTCTGACTCCCCGGCCGGAGGACAATCCGCATTCATCACTCATCTATATGATCGGTAAACTGATGCAGCAGAATGAAAGTCTGCAGCATGGGTTTTTTCTCAATCAGCCTGAAGCTCTCCTGCAAAGGCTGAGACACCCCTCTGTTTCATCCGGCAAAACCATACTGATAGGCCTGACCTATGCCCTTCTTGATTTTGCCGAAAAATATCCTGGTAACTACCCCGGCCTGGTGGTGATGGAAACCGGCGGGATGAAAGGTCGCAGAACAGAGGTCACAAGGACAGAACTTCACGGCAGGCTTACCGGGGCATTCTCATCCGCAGTGATACATTCTGAATACGGAATGACGGAGCTGTTTTCACAGGCTTACTCCACAGGGGGAGGTTTTTTCGCAAATCCGCCATGGATGAAAGTATTTATACGCGAGGTGAATGATCCTTTCTGGTACTGCTCACCCGGCCGCTGCGGAGGAATCAGTATCATAGATTTAGCCAATTTATTTTCCTGTAGTTTCATAGCTACTCAGGATCTCGGAAAAGTATATGAAGACGGGCGGTTTGAAGTCCTCGGGCGCTTCGATTCGAGTGATCTTAGAGGCTGTTCGCTTATGATACAGGAATAAGGATTTCAGCCGAATCATTCTTTGGCGAATTTACCAGTTTTGAAATTTTGTAAGCTTTCATTTTTTCCGGCGGATAAGGTTTCAGCATGCTCATAAGTTCAGAATCTGACAAGGGAGAAAGCCAGCGTTTTTCGTCCGCCCGGCCGAGGATCACAGGCATCCGGTCATGAATTCCACTAAGCAGCTCATTGGGCGAAGTAGTCAGAATAGAAAAGGAATGGATGATCTCACCATCGGGAGTAGTCCAATGGTCCCAGATCCCTGCCATGGAGAAAAGTTTCTCATCTTTCATGAGAATCCGGTAGGGATTCTTATCCCCGTCTTTCTTCCATTCAAAAAAACTGTCGGCAGGCACCAGGCAGCGCCTGCCTCTGAAAGCACTTTTATAAGAAGGTTTTTCGGTGATGGTTTCCGAGCGGGCATTGATAAGCCTGTAACCGATAGACTTTTCTTTAGCCCAGGAGGGGATAAGACCCCAGTGGTAGAAGCTGAGAGTCTCCGGATTAAGGTTTGAAATGACCGCCAGTTCCTGCCCGGGAGCACAGTTGTACCTTGCTTTATAAATGGCCGTGCGCACCCTTACACCGAAACGTTCTTCAATGAGTTCATCTATGGCCGCAAAAGAATATCTTCCACACATACAGAAAGAATTTCAGGTTAAAGTTAGGAATTTTTTTTATTTTTGATTCTTAAACCGAGTTTTTTTAATGGAAGACCCTAAAACCGGAGCGAGGCCTCAGCGGCATCAAAGGCGTCACAGAACGAAACATTCCAGTAAACCTAATCCATACAGGCGCATTGAATCGTTGATTTCAAAGCATCTGCTTAAAGTTATAGGCTTTATTTTTATTCTTGCTGTTGCAGGATACTCGGTAAGTTCATTAGGAAAGCTCAAGGGCATTGTAAAGCAGTTTTCCTCGCAGGAGAAGGTGATGCAGACGGTTCAGTCGCCCGCCGCGGTTCAGGTGGGCGGAGAGAAAATCACGACTGCTGAAGCATTCCAGACTGCGGATGTACAGACGATGATCATACTGGGCTGCATCATCACTCTGTTATTTGCAGCTTTGCTGTTGTTTTCTGTTCGGATTCACCGAAAAGAAATACCCAGAATTGCCGGGACCGCCTTCTATGTCATCGCTTTGCTGATGGCCGGGAAATACGGCTGGCAGATCCATGTACTTTTTCCGATGATTTTCATCTTCTCTGCCATTTTATTCTACTCAGGTGTAAAGATTGGCTCTATGGTGGCCGGTAAATGGAACTTCCTGGTATGCTGGGGATTCTTCATGATCTGGTGGGTGCTGAGAATGATCCTCGGAGGAGACGCAGGACTTCTATGGAGCTTCTTTCTTTACGGTTCTTTGTTTTACCTGCTGTTTCTGTATATGGGAGCCTACGGGCAATTCAAGGGCCGTCATAAATTTTCAAATTATACCGAGATCGGCCTTATCATTGCGAACCTGACTGTATTTTATCTGATGGGTATTGTAAGTCTGATCAAATTCAGGCATATGGAGTATGCCTGGATCTTTTCTCTTGGTTTAGTGGCTGTAAATTTTTCAATGCTCGTTCTTGCTGCAAATGCAGATAAAAAGCTGCAGTCGGGGCCCTATGTTTTTCCTTCAATGATCATTTTAAGCCTCATTATTCCCTTTTATTTTCCGGCTAATACAGTGATTCTGTTCCTGGCCATCGCATCCTGTTTGCTGTTGTTTTATTCGAAATACAGCGGCGACAAGGTTGCGGTGATCACGGCCCTGCTTTCTGTGGCACTGATGCTTCTGTTGTATTTCAAAGACTGGGTTTTTCAGTATCTCCCTGCGGCCTTTCTGGGTAACGTACTAGACAACCCCGGCATGATGACGAAAGGTCTGGTCGCGGGCCTGGTGATATTTCCTGTAATGATCATCAACAGCAGGCTGATGAAAAGACTGCATGTGGGCTTCTCAAAAGAGTGGTTCAGCCGAAAAAGTTACCAGAGTTTATTCAAGGGAGTTAATCTTATCGTGCTTTATCTTTCAGGTTTTTGGATCGTAAACTATGTAGTTCTGGTGTGGTCGAAAAACCCCGATCTGAACTTTATGAGCTGGTTCGGGTACAACTGCCTCTTTTTCCTTATTACCATTCCTATACTGGTGTCGCAACAATCAAAGTTTATTGCACCTGCCATCGGGTTTGCAATGTTCTTCTCTCTGGCGTATCCCAGCCTGATCCATTTCACAACACTGAACCTCAGAAACGAGGTTCTGCTTCATGAACATCTTTCCAGGCTTGCTTTTTGGTTCCATTATCCGGTAGTGCTGTTGTTTATTGCCGAGAACATTATGCTGGAGGCCTATCTGAAGAAGACTTTTGAGACGAGTGTCCTGCTTGTCCGGGTTTTCACGTTCTACCTTTTGTTTATGGGCCTTTTCATTCTGCTGTCGGAATACGATCATTTTTCTATATGGACCGGGTTAAGACGAGGCATTACCATTGAAGAGATAGCCCTGGCTGACCGGGTTATACCGTATACTTTTTTATTGCTTGCATACTCTTCATTGATTTTGGTTATCGGTATGGCCATAAGGAACCGGCTTCTCAGGGCGGCAGGACTGATTTTTTTATTGGGCACCCTGGTCAAGATATTATATATCGACTTGAGGGCGCTGAGCGGGACCACACGGTCGGCAGTGTTGTTTGCCGTTGGGATCATCGTTCTCACACTATCTTTCATGTATCCCAGGCTGAAGAGGTATTTCAGACACCGGGAGCATGAAACCTCGGGAGTTAGCAGGCGTCACAGACACCATTCTCATTCCAGGTCTCAGGCTAAGCCCGGAGATGTTAAGACTGATGGCGGATGACGGATGTCAGATATCAGATATCTGATTTTCCTTCAACGATGATAACAATTTCTCCCCTCACAGTTTTACTGCTGAAATGGGTGATCAGTTCCTCCAGTGTTCCTCTTGCATTTTCCTCATAGATCTTAGTGAGTTCGCGTGAAACGCAGGCATAGCGGCTACCACCTAAATATTCGGCAAGCTGGGTCAGGGTTTTAACCAGTCTGTATGGGCTTTCGTAGAAGATCATGGTTTTTTCTTCGGTCGCGAGTTTCTGAAAGCGGGTCTGCCGGCCTTTTTTATGCGGAAGGAAGCCTTCAAATACAAAGTGGTCGGAGGGAATTCCGCTGTTGACCAGGGCCGGGACAAAAGCCGTTGGTCCGGGCAGACATTCCACGGGAACCTCTGCCCGGATACATGCCCGTATGAGGAGGTAGCCCGGATCGCTGATCCCTGGAGTGCCTGCATCGCTCGCTAAAGCAATCACAGCGCCCCCCTGCAGCCTCTCGATAATGTTATCCACCGAACGGTGTTCATTAAACTGATGATGGGCATGCAAAGGTTTAACGATCCCATAATGCCTTAACAACACAGAAGTGGTGCGGGTATCCTCGGCGAGGATAAGGTCAACCTCTTTCAATATCCTGATCGCCCGGAGTGTTATATCTTCCAGGTTACCGATGGGAGTGGGGACTATGTATAATTTTCCGGACATATTTAAATGGTGAAATGGTGAAATGGCGAAATATCTGATATCAGATTTTTACAACCAGCTTAAACCCCACACCATGCACATTGATCAGCTCCACGCCGGGGTCTTCTTTCAGGTACTTCCGCAGTTTAACAATATAAACATCCATACTGCGGGCATTGAAATAGCTGTCGTCATTCCATATCTGGGTGAGGGCCGCAGAACGGTCCAGCACCTCGTTGGTATTTATGCAAAGCAGCCTCAGCAAACCTGCTTCCTTCGATGTAAGCTTCTGCTCCTTGCCGTGTATGGTGAGGATCTGATGGTTAAAATCGAAGGTGTACTCACCCAGGGTAAATACATTGTCATTCCCGGCCGTTTTCCCTCCTTCGTCAGTCCTTCTGAGAATGGCATGAATCCTCATCAGCAGCTCTTCCATACTGAAAGGCTTGGTAACATAATCATCGGCACCGGCCTCAAAACCCTTCAGTTTGTCGTCCTGCAGGGTTTTTGCAGTTAAAAAAAGCATTGGCACCTTCCGGTTCATCGCCCGTATTTCCCGCGCTGCAGCGAATCCATCTTTTACAGGCATCATGATATCGAGAATTACAAAATCAATTTCTTTTTTAGCAAACGCATCAACAGCTTCCTGGCCGTTAACACACAGGGTGGTACTATATCCCTTGGCATCCAGATAATTTTTCAGGATATTGCCCAGGTTGCGGTCATCCTCAGCCAGCAAAACATTCACGGTCACTTTTTCCATACCTCAGATATTTTATTCTATATAGATAAACGGAAGAAACACCTTAAACTTGCTTCCCTTGTTAACTTCGCTCTCAAGACTGATCTTGCCGTTATGCTCCCCAACAATCGCCTTTACATAACTTAACCCCAACCCAAAACCTCTTACCTGGTGAATATTTCCCGTGGGGACGCGGTACAGTTTGTCGAAAATCTTCTTTTGTTCTGCCTTGCTGATGCCAATGCCATTGTCTTCAATTGTGACTAGTAAACCGTTGCCGCTGTTCTCGGTGCTGATCCTGATCATCGGTTTTTTAGGAGAATATTTATTGGCATTATCCAGAAGATTGTATACCAGATTGGTCAGATGCACCTTGTCGCCTTCAATTTTCGGGTTGGAGGCATAAAAACTTTTAATGATAACCCCGTCTTTGATTTCAACCTGAATACGGATGTTCTTCACCACATCATGAATGATGTCGTGGATATTTATTAGCTCCCTTTTCATTTTCAACTGACCCGAATCGAGCACTGCCGTCTGAAGAATCTTCTCGGCCATGCCAGCGAGCCGGCTGTTTTCCTCCTTCACCATATTAATATATGTTGAATAAAATTCTGATGACTTGCGGATGTCCTTGTCGCTTAAGGCCTCACAGGCCAGGGAAATCGTGGCAATAGGGGTTTTAAACTCATGAGTCATGTTGTTGATGAAGTCGTTTTTCATTTCCGAAAGCCTCTTCTGCCTGAAAATTGTTGAAATAGTATAGGTAAATGAATATACGATCACGATAATGAGAACCAGGGAGATCAGCAGCATACCCCATAATTCGGTCAGCAGGAACCGCTTTTCGTTTGGAAAAGCGATCAAAAGATACTCGGGAGGAGTGAAAATATCGCTCTGGAAAAGAGGAAAAGCATATGCGTTTTCAAAAAGATCTTTGCGGTAGTTTGGTGATTTCTCGATGAGGTAAGCCCCGTTTTCGGGTTTGTAGATGCCAAATTCGAAACGGGTGTCAATTCCCCTGATATTCAGTTCTCTCGATATAATCGAATCAAGAATAGCCTTGTTCAGAAATTCATCATAAGACAGATGAGGATTGATATTAAGCAATCCGTCAGGTCTTGATTTCTCAATAGTACGGCGCTTTTCAAGCAGCTCAATCTTCTGAACAACTTTTGTAATAGCTTCATTGACACTGCGACGGAAATTAGATTCCTTAACCGATGAGGCATTCCTGATCCAGTAGATCTGAATACTCATCAATCCACCGAGTGCAACGGTTATTATAAAGATCGTAAAAAAGATAAACCGGCGGTTCATAATACAAAAGTAAGGTAAAAAGCCGATTTATGGATTTAACACTTTTTAACGAACTTTAATAATCCTTAACATTTACGCATCAATGGCTGCCGTATATTTGTAACTCGTTTGACTGCCTGTTAAGAAACAAAATATTTTTTGAGGCAGAAATGTGTGCAAATTAAGTGAGACAGCGTTTTGTTTATTGATTTAAGTCCCGGACCAGTTCCGGGATTTTTTTTATCCCGCATCCTGCATCCTGCATCCTGGATCGGCGCGAAGCGCCTGCATCCTGCATCCTGGATCGGCGCGAAGCGCCTGCATCCTGCATCCTGGATCGGCGCGAAGCGCCCGCATCCCGCATCCCGCATCGGCGCGAAGCGCCCGCATCCCGCCTATGGCATCTTCTTTTTCTTCATCTTCATCCTCAGACTGTCCATCTGGCCTTGCAGTTCTTTCATGGTAGTAGCCCATTCCTCGAGCATTTTATTTTGCCAGTCGGGGGCGCCCTGGATAAAGGTGAAGCGCACTTCCTTGTCGGAGGGAGTAGGTGAACTGCTGATGAGCCAGAAATACATCACGTCGGGTTGAAAGACGTTGGCTTCCAGGGAAATAGTGGAATCGGAAATCATTTTGGAATAGATCTGCTTAACACCGTTCTCATAAATCAAAAGATATACCGGTGAATCATACGAATCCATATGCCATTGAAAGATGAGAGGGTCGGCAGAAACTACCGAAGAGTCGGCAGGAAGTATCATTAGAGTTTTCTCGAACTCAGTCCGGGTGCGGTAAACCGCCCCTTTGATCACCTGGGCTGTCATGGGTTCTCCTTTTTCAATGATTGACCTGGCCACATAATTCAGATATTCCTTGGTTAGAGAAGATTGATTTTGCATGCATATCGACTTGATCTGGGCCTGAGAGAAAGTCCCGGAAGTAGTAAGACGCAATGCTTTGTCTTTGCCGCTAAGCAGGATCACCGCAGCTTCCGGCGCCAGGGTCAGGCGGTCGCTTCCTCTGAGTTTCATATTTTTCTGAGCCGGCTGGGAGGAGGTACCGTGCAGCAGCTTTACCTCGCCTTTTGTCTGGTAAATCATAAATTCTTCGCACTGTGAGTGCGATTGAAGCCAAAGGAAAGTAAATGCAATAATGAATAGGATTGAATTTTTCATGATTTTGCTTTTGGAGGAAACAACAACTTAGGTAATTTAATTTTCTTCGAAATTATTACTATGGTTCGTTCGTACCAGGTAAGAAAGGTTTTGTACAAAACAACAGGTACCAGGAAATACGTGGCAGAAATGCTGTAACTGCAAGATTTATATAAAATAAAGAAGGTATAGACAAGCAGAACGTTAATCGTAAGCAGAATGGCAGGGAAAAGGAGGTCGAACAATGCGGGGTTACGGGAACTGAGCCAGGTGAAAAACAATACGTAAAAGTAACAGAAGATAAAAGAAAGTACAATTTGAAGCCAGGATGGCATCACATTGATATAAGTACCCGAAAGAATCATACTGGCCGCATTTGCATGTATAATAACGCCATACATATCGGGTCTGGATCGTCCTGCCAGCTCAGGGTTCAAAGGGGTATAAAAAATATCTTCCAGATCTTTCGGTTGCCCGAAAGATTCTCCCATATACCCCATCAGTACGATTTTATTTCTTATGATGCTCAGGTCGGTCAAGCTGTCAAGCACTTCGGTGGCATCGAGTGAAATAAATGCATTGCGGTTGCCTATATAATGAATGATTTCCCTTTTATTCCCACGTGCGATGAGACGTTTGAAAGCAGCACGGTCATACTTGCTTACAAGATTTGCCGCCATGGCATAAAATTCTTTGTTATTGAAAGACAAGACCGGAGAAAAGAACCGCACAGTGGAGGTTTCAGGGTTTGCCCCTCCCAGATTGACAAGGGCTTTATTGCCGCTGTTGAAGTATACAGCTGATGTTTCAAGGCTGTCGTACACTCCTTCAACAGCATCTTTCCCCGTTAGGTAACAGGCCATTACCAGGCCAGGAGGATCTTTCAGCTGAACCTGCAGGGCTGAGTCAACAGTTGGATCCCTTTTTACTGCAAAGAAACCATCAAACCCAATGATTTTGGGATGATAGCTACGGATACGTTTGATCTGACGTGCGATCTGCTCCCGGTCAAGATGACCGATGTTTACAAGCACAATATTCGTATCTAGCAACTCCTGCTTTGAGCTAAGTTTTGAATACAGAAGGTCGCTGAAATTGAAATCAGCAAGAGCCTTCTCAATGGGGTCAAAAAGAGTAAGGTTGAACGATACCAGGCTGATCAGAGCTACCACGGTAAACAATAAGGTGGTGACAACCACGAAGTCGGGTCGTAACCAACGGAAAATATTCAGTTCCTGAGGCTTCATGATCTATTTATTTCAACATAAGAACACCAGCAATTTTTTCTGATTTCATCCACTAAATTAGAACTATTTTTTAATTCAGAGAAAAATGACCCGTTCGGGTCATTGCTAATTTGGAAAATTTTGCTTTTATTTGTATTAAAAATCGAAGTATGAAAACAAAAATCCTGTTCCCGGTTTATGGACTGATCATCCTAATTTTTGTTGGTTGCGCTGTTGGAAGAAAGATCCCCTATGAAAAAATGAAAGTTAATTTGTCATTTTCCGGATCCCAATCTATTGCATTAGCTGTTTATGATCAAAGAGAAATGGTCGTAGATGGAAGCCGAAAACCTGACTTTGTCGGTTACTGCCGCTCAGGCGTGGGAATTGCATATCCTATAGGCACCGAAAGCGGAAAGTCTTTCGCGGAAATTATCCAGGAAACTATTTCCCGTGCATTTTCTAATACAGGTTATTCAGTAAAGCTTGTCCAAACATCATACCGCGATTCATTCGAGGAAATCAAGGGCAAACTTATTGCCACATCCGCCAATCGGCTAATAATAATTAAATTGAATAAGTGTTATTCTGATTTTTACAACGCCAATATTTTTCACTATAATGTAGACTTAACCATATACGACAAAAAAGGGAGCAGTTTAATAACTAAAAACTTTGTAAAGGATGACAATATCGGTGGAGGTACATGGGGACAAGGAAAATATAAAGAGTACTCTCCGGTATATCTGGAAAAAGAAATAGAATCATGGTTAAATAACCCTGAAATAAGTGCGAAGTTAAAATAGGGTCTTATCTCCCCATCACGATCTTTTCAATCATCCTGGGATAATATTCGTATTCCAGCTCATGAATTCTCCCTGCCAGCGATGCAGCAGTGTCCTCAGGCAGAACCGGACATCGTGCCTGGAAAATGATATCTCCTTCGTCGTAATGTTCATTTACATAATGTATGCTGATGCCCGATTCCCGTTCGCCCGACTTTATAACGGCTTCATGAACCCTTTCACCGTACATCCCCTTGCCACCATATTTCGGAAGAAGGGCCGGATGAATATTCACGATCCTTCCGGGAAAGGCGTTGAGCAGGTTCCCGGGGATGAGCCATAAAAAACCAGCCAGAACCAGAAAGGAGATCCCTTCGGCCTTAAGCATTAAAGAGATTGAATTTGTATTATAAAAGGTAATACGATCGAAAAAATGGTGGGTAATGCCAAGCTGCTGTGCCCGGGTCAATACATACGCATTAGCTTTGTTGCTCAGGATAAGTTTTACCCTGATCGATGGATGATCAGCAAAATATTCGCATATTTGCTGGGTATTAGTCCCACTGCCTGAAGCCAGTATCGCAAGATTTATCATAATTATTAATTAAAAAACAAAAATACAAAACCGGGTGTTAATATATGAACCTAACATTATCCAAATAGATCAGATAATCAGGCGTTTAACTTTTTAAAATGTTAAAAAATCTTAAAATACTTTGGCAGGATTCCGAAAATTATTTCCTTTGCACTCCTTTAACCTAAAAAAAATTAAAAAACATGTCTGACATTGCAGCAAAAGTAAAAGCTATCATTGTTGATAAGCTTGGTGTTGATGAAAGTGAAGTTACACCTGAAGCAAGTTTCACAAATGACCTGGGTGCTGACTCCCTGGACACTGTTGAGCTGATCATGGAATTCGAGAAGGAGTTCGATATTGCCATTCCCGACGATCAGGCCGAAAAGATCAGTACAGTAGGTGAGGCAATTGCCTATATCGAAAACAACACAAAATAAGGATTTCTACCCTTTCTTTGTATGATGACTAGTACCCCTGAAAGCAGGGGCCCCTTTAACAAATGTAATTAATTGTTAATCAGATGGCTGCGAGACGAGTTGTAATAACTGGCCTTGGTGCAATTACGCCCCTCGGGAATACGGTTGGGGAGTATTGGAACAACCTGGTTAAAGGAGTTAGTGGTGCCGGCCCCATCACACGCTTTGATACAACCAAATTCAAGACTCGATTTGCATGTGAAGTCAAGAATTTCAATCCTGAAGATTATTTTGATCGCAAGGAGGTTCGCAAATACGACCGCTACGCTCATTTCGGAATTATCTGTGCCGACCAGGCCATTCTTGATTCAGGAATGGATCTTGAGAAGGTCAATAAGGACAGGATAGGGGTTATCTGGTCTTCAGGCATCGGAGGTCTCGAGACTTTTCAACAGGAAGTTACAGGCTTTGTTAAGGGAGACGGTACACCCCGCTTCAATCCCTTTTTTATTCCAAAGATGATTGCCGATATAGCGGCGGGCCATATTTCAATTAAATATGGTTTTCGCGGTCCGAACTTTGCCATCGTTTCGGCTTGCGCTTCTTCGGCCAATGCCCTGGTGGATGCCATGCTGTATATCAGAAATGGCCTGGCCGACGTCTTTGTGGCCGGAGGTTCTGAAGCTGCCATTACCCCTGTCGGTATTGGTGGTTTCAATGCCATGCATGCCCTTTCCACGCGTAACGATGATCCGGCTACCGCTTCAAGGCCCTTTGACAAGGACCGGGATGGTTTTGTGATGGGGGAAGGAGCCGGCGGTCTTATTCTCGAAGAACTTGAGCATGCGAAGGCACGCGGAGCCAAAATCTACGCTGAAATTGCAGGTGGCGGGGTCTCTGCCGATGCATACCATATGACAGCCCCGCATCCAGATGGCCTTGGAGCAATTCTGGCCATGCGCCATGCCCTGGCAGATGCAGGAATGAAGCTCGAAGATATTGATCATATAAATACCCACGGTACGTCTACTCCCGTCGGTGATATTGCTGAACCCAAAGCGATCCTCGGACTTTTCGGGGAACAGGCCTATAAAATCAATATCAACTCAACCAAGTCCATGACCGGTCACCTCCTTGGCGCTGCCGGCGCTATCGAAGCCATCGCCTCGGTTATGGCAGTGAGGAACAATATCGTTCCTCCCACGATCAATCATTTTACCGATGACCCTGAGCTTGACCCAAAGCTGAATTTTACCTTCCATAAAGCCCACGAAAGGGTCGTGAATACAGCTCTCAGCAATACTTTCGGTTTTGGCGGACATAATGCCACTCTGATAGTAAAAAAATATTAAGTGCCCTGCCTTGACTCTAAGGACAATAAAAAGCTTTTTTTTTGCTGACACCTCCGATAAACACCTTAGGCGCTCATTATTTAACATTTTTGGGTTTCGCCCAGGTAATATCTATTTATACCGGCTTGCCTTCACACATAGATCGGTCAGCCAGGAAACCATTAAGAAGCTCAGGGTTAACAACGAACGCCTTGAGTTCCTTGGCGACGCTATTCTGGATGCTGTCGTTGCCGACTTTCTGTTCAAAACCTTTCCCGCAAAAGATGAAGGCTTTCTCACCGAAATGCGGTCTAAACTGGTGAGCCGGGCCCAGCTGAACAAGCTTTCCCAAAAAATGGGTATTGATAACCTGATTCAAGTTGAAAGTTCATCATCGGGTGTGTTCAAATCCTTTAAAGGCGACGCTCTTGAGGCTTTGATTGGTGCCATTTATCTCGACAAAGGCTTTATTTTTACCCGCAAGATCATCCTAAACAAGATCATCAGCCATTATATCGACATGGATGAGCTGGTAAACCAGGATGTTAATTTCAAAAGCAAGGTAATTGAATGGGCACAGAAAGAAAAAAAGCAGATGAGTTTTAATGTCATCCGTGAAGTCGGTAGCGGTTACAAAAAACAGTATCTAGTTGAACTCATTGTTGAAGATCAGCCACTGTCGAAGGGACAGGATTATTCTATCAAGGGAGCTGAACAGAACGCTTCCGAAAAAGCCTGGCAAAAAATAATCGGGGAAAGCTTGGAAAAACCCTGATATTTGATTATATTTGTTATAATCAATTAATGATGTCATGGCACGAAAAATCTTGCTCGAATCACACGCTGAACCTTCCTGGTTCACCCTTGCCGGAATTTCCTGTCATCTGAAAGATTACCGTCTCTCGTTTTTACTGAACCAGAAACTACCCGCATCTTTCAGGAAAATGGATGACTTCCCCGGTAATTATGGGCTGTATTTTTATGCGGATGAAGAATCCCGGAATTCTTACTACCTCATCAGCAACCGCAATGAAGAAAAAGTTCTCTTTCAGGAACTTAAACAAACAGATTTCGTTCTTCTGGTGGAAGGTCCTTTTAAAAAAATCCAGCTTAACCGCCTGGTCAGCTCCATCAAAGCTATACCTAATGTACTTACTGCCTTTGAAATTAAAACTGAAAGCCTGAAAAATCTTTCAGTTTTCCTGGCTGATCTCGAACTTCATTTCATGAATATTAAAAAAGGAAAAAAGAAAACAGATTTAATTCAATGATTACTAAAAACAAGGAGGTATCTATGTTTGAAGAATTAAAAAAATCGTTTGATAAAGGGATTGAATATGCCTTTATGACCAGTGACAAGCTTGCAAAAGCAGCCAGGGAGATGGCAAAGGAAAACAACCTGACCAAGGATGAAGCAAAAAAACTCCTGGATCATCTTGTAAAGAAATCAGAAGAAACCAAAAAGACACTGGAAGACAATTTCCAGGAACTGGTCAAAACTACTTTGCATAAGATGAATATCCCGACAAAAGTGGAGATTAAAAAGCTCGAAGACCGTATCAAAAAGCTGGAAGTCTCGAAGAAGCCGGTGAGGAAAGTCAAACCGAAGGGGGAAGTTAAATAGTGAAATGGTGAAATGGTGAGATGGTGAAATGGTGAAATGGTGAAATTAAGTTGCGAAATCTGATATCTGCTATCTGCTATTTCTAATCGGAAAAACTATGCGTCTTTCTCAAATCGGCCTGGCCATGCATGAACTCGGAAGAGCCAGGGAAATATTAGGTATTATAATGAAATACGGGTTCCAGGACTGGGTCAGCAAAAATGGTCTGGGCAAGTACCTGGTGACAAAAAAACGTTTGGCACGCATCGAACAGTACACTCAGTTCGAGAGGATAAGGATGGCGGTTGATGAACTCGGCCCCACGTTTATTAAGTTCGGGCAGATCCTGGCCGACAGGCCGGATATTCTGGAAGAGGACCTCAGAACTGAGCTTAAGAAATTACAGGATGCCGCCGATCCGATGCCAGACGATATTGCCATTGCCGAAATTGAAAAAAATCTGCATTGCAAAGTGTCAGATATTTTCAGCAAATTCGACACCAACAGGCTTGCTTCGGCTTCGATGGCCCAGACCTACCGTGCTACCCTGCTTAACGGGGAAGAAGTTTGCGTTAAGATACAGAGGCCCGGCATTGAGAAAAAGATCAATCTTGACCTTCATCTCATGAACTATTTTGCCGGTCGCATGCAGAAGAACAATCCCGAGATGGAAGCGATTAATGTAGTCGGCGTGGTTAAAGAGTTTGGGAACACGATTAAAAAAGAACTGGATTTCCGCCATGAAGCTGCAAGTGTGATCCGGTTCCGGCATAATTTTGAAAACGATCCTGATATCTTTGTCCCGAAAATTTATACCCAGTTCACCGGCCAGCGTATCCTGGTCGAGGAGTATGTGAACGGGATCAAGGTTTCTGATATGGCAGCCCTGAATGCCTCAGGACTAGATACTTTGCTGCTGTCAAAAAATGCTGTAAGGCTGATGTTCGACCAGCTTTTCAAACATGGCTTTTTTCATGCCGACCCGCATCCTGGGAATATATTCGTTCTTCCTGGCAATGTGATTAGTTTTATTGACTTCGGAATGATGGGCTCGCTTAGGGATGAGCACCTGAACTTCCTTGGAAAGTACACCCTTGGTTACCTCGAGCGAGACGCTCATGGAATGACCGAAGCTTTGCTGCTGGTTTCTGGTAAAAGGCAATTTGCCAGAGCCAGGGAACTGGAGCATCAGATCAAGGACCTGCTGGCCCATTATAAATACCTTTCCATCGAAGAGATGGATTTCGGTAAGATCATGAACGAATCGGTCGATATCCTTGTTCATTATGGTCTGCGGATGCCTGCAGGCATCTACCTCCTCGTTAAAGCTTTGATGGGAATAGAAAGGGTGGCTGTTGTGCTAAATCCGGCAATTGATTTCCCTGGCGAGATGAGACCCTATGCTACAGAACTTATTGCACGGCAGTTTGACCCCAGAGTGATTGCACGTGAAGTATTCGATTCTCTGAAAGAATATTACCGGCTTGTAACGGAGATGCCTGCCGATCTTAACGAGATCATTACCAAGATCAAGGAGGGCCGCTTCAAAACCCAGATCGAACTTAAAGGGTTCGAGCCTCTCATCGAGCATATGGATACTCTGGGGAACCGTCTTGCCATCGCTATCGTACTGGCTGCTCTTATCATCGGAGCATCAATACTTTCACAATGGGAACAGGTGCGGTGGATCGGGACAGCTGTCTTCAGCATGGCCGGAATCTTTGGGTTCTGGCTGCTGGTGAAGCTTTTGCGAAGAAACAAGTTTTAATTGTCGAATATTGAATATTGAACATTGAATTTTGAAGTACAAAATTCGACATTCGAAATTCCTTGTTCAATGTTCGATATTCAAATTGTTGAAGTAAATTGTTTCAGGAACCTGAGGTCATTTTCGAAGAATAAACGAAGGTCCTTCACCTGGTACTTCAGCAGGGTAATACGCTCAATGCCCATCCCAAACGCAAAACCAGTATAGACTTTACTATCAATGCCGCAGTTGTCAAGTACTGCGGGATCGACCATGCCGCAACCCAGAATCTCCACCCAACCAGTGTACTTGCAAATATTGCACCCCTTCCCGCCACAAATATTACAGGAAACATCAAGTTCTCCCGAAGGTTCGGTGAAAGGGAAAAAAGAAGGTCTGAGACGGATCTGGGTGTTTTCACCGAACATCTCCCGGGCGAAATAAAGTAAAGTCTGCTTCAGGTCCGTGAACGAAACATTCTTGTCAACATATAGCCCTTCAACCTGATGAAAAATACAATGCGCCCTTGCCGAAATAGCTTCATTCCTGAAAACCCTTCCCGGGAAAATTTTCCTGATCGGTGGTTTTTCCGTCTCCATGGTCCTGATCTGTACAGATGAAGTATGAGTACGAAGCAAAATATCAGGATCTTTGCCAATGAAGAAAGTATCCTGCATATCCCGGGCCGGATGTTCAGGAGGGAAATTCAAGGCGCTGAAGTTATGCCAGTCATCCTCAATTTCGGGACCCTCGGCAACGGTGTAACCGATCTGCCCGAAAATGCGGATGATCTCATTCCTTACGATCGACAGCGGATGGCGTGTCCCCGGTTCCATATGATCGACCGGACGGCTCAGGTCGACCGATTTGTCGGCCGGCTTTTCTTCTCCGCTGAATGAAGTTTTCAGGTTTTCGATCTTTTCCTGGGCTGAAACCTTCAGATGGTTCAGCAACTGGCCGATCTCTTTTTTATGTTCGGCAGGAATATTCCGGAATTCATCAAATAATACAGAGACAAGACCTTTCTTGCTGAGATACTTCAGCCGAAGCTGCTCCACCTCCTCAGGCATTTCAGCCTTGAGTGAACTGATCTCTTCGGTAAGTTGTTTTATGCGGTCGAACACGTTTAAGAAATTAGTATGTACGATTTACGAAGTACGATGTACGATTGAAACAAATTTTCGTACATCGTACTTCGTACATTGTACATCAATCGATAAGCTTGATTGTCATCTTAATGTCTTTCTTCGGCCTGTCACTCTGGTCACGGTCAACATTCGCGATCTTATCTATTACATCAAGGCCCTGGGTGATCTCCCCGTAAACGGTATACCCGCCATCAAGGAATGGAGTTCCGCCAATAGTCTCATATACCTTTTTCTGATCATCAGTATACTTGGCAGGAAGTGAAGAAGCAGGGTATGTTTTACCTTCAACGATATAGAACTGGCAACCCGAAGAAGCTTTCTTTGGGTTTACGTTATCGCCCTGTCTTGCAGCCGAAAGTGCACCTTTTTTATGAATAAAAGCAGGGTTGAATTCGGCGGGTACTGTATACCCTACATCACCGGCGCCAAGCTGCTGACCTGGTTTTGCAGTCTTTGAATCAGGGTCGCCACCCTGGATCATGAACTGGGGAATCACCCTGTGAAATAAAGTTCCATTGTAGAAGCCCTGTGTTACAAGCTTCACAAAATTATCGCGGTGCTGGGGTGTTTCATTATAAAGAAAACCCGTCATGTCACCATAGTCGGTATGAATTACAAATTTTACCACTTTTTGGGATTTTTTGGTTTGAGACATTAATGATAAACTAAAAGCAAGCACACTTGCCATAAAGAATAATACGATCTTTTTCATAAGAAAGTTTTTAAATGAGGCTGCAAATTTACGGAAATTTTCGTAAGATCAAGCAAACCTGGGTCCCATCCCCGCAGGGACGGGAAATTTACCGGTAGAGATATATTGTATATGAAATTGCTTCTTTTTCGTTGAATTTTTTAACAAAAATGCTATGGATGAAGGGAATTGAATTAATTTTAATCTTCTATTTTTCAAACAAGAGCCCAGCAGGCTAATTCTAAGCCTCCTTACCTATGGATAAAAATATTGTCATCCGGGAATTGCATATACTGCTTGAAGCGATCAACGAGCAGTTTGAAATCATCAGGGAATATGAGGGTTTTATACCCCAGATCGAATTTGACATGATCATGGAGAACGTGCGTAAATTGTACGAGACCTTTCACCGCCTTCAACGGATCAACGATCCTCTGCTTTTCGTTGAGAAAAAAATGTCCGGCATCCCGCATCCCGCATCCCGCATCCCGCATCCCGCATCCCCCATCTCGCATCCCGCATCCCCCATCTCGCATCCCGCATCCCGCATCCTGCATCCTGAACCCCGCATCCCGGACCCTGCATCCCGCATCCTGCATCCTGCATCCAGCATCCCGGATCCTGCACCCCCCATCCCGGATCCTGCATCCCCCATCTCGCATCCCGCATCCCGCATCCTGCATCCTGAACCCCGCATCCCGGATCCCGAAGTCGATACACCTATCCTGATGAAACCTGTCGTAAAAAAGGAAACACAGCAAAAACGTCAGGAAAAAGCAGCAGAACTAGAACTTTTCGCCTCGGAAGAGCCGGTTTTTAATATCAAACTCAAAGAAGCAAGAGAGAAAAGCCTTGGTCCCAAGGTCTCGCGGCATGAAAGTCTAAAGGCGGCTATCGGAATCAATGATAAATTCATGTTTATCAACGAACTCTTCGACGGCAACCTCCGCGAATACAACGAAAGTATAGAGACTCTGGGCGGCTTTACAACTCTGCCCCAGGCCCAGGAATACCTGGACCTGTTACGACGCAAATTTAATTGGAATTCAGCGTCAAACGCCTTCCAGCGAATAAAAGACCTTATAGAAAAACGGTTCTGAAAACCCTTCAGTCTTTCAGACCTTCATTCTAAATTCAAAATTTGATTATTCGAGTATTCGATTATTCTTTCCTTTATTTTTTCATCGGCAAATTGACCATCCCATTGCTCACCCAATCGGCATAGATCTTCTGTGAAAGCTGCATCGCCGACTGATCAACATACTGTGGATCGGTAACTGAAATTTCGGCTGTCCATACAGCTCCATCGCTCTTCTTCACATTGTATAACACCGATTTGATATTCACGGTAGAAGTAGTGCTCCAGTAACCGCCGGTATATGCACCGCCGCCGTAGAATCCACCTCCCCAGCCCCAGCCGCCACCCCAGCCGCCGTAATATGTTGCGGGGACATAGTCGGCTTCTTTATCAGTGCCTGTATATTTAAAGATAAGAACGGCATCGGCGCCCAGGCTGTCGATCTTCTGCTTGATCTGATCAACGGTATATGTTTTCGAAGGACTCAGAAAATCGAGAGAGCCCATACTTCTTAGGCCCTGCTGATTAAAATAGGCGCACATGGACTGCTCAAAAGGTTTCACATATTCCAATTTAGAGAACAGGGGAAACACAATAACTTTTGAGATCTTAGAGTGATCGTTGGGGTCTTTCCAGCTTGTGAGGGTAATTGGCGAGACACAGGAAATTAGCAGCATCAGTGCAATAAAACCGGTGATACCGGCCGAAAACTTCAGTTTTTTCATAGGATATGTTTATTTTAAATTAACGTTAATCTTTATAAAATGTATATAAGGTTCCAAAATAAAATTCATCCCATCCATCGGTAAAATCCTTGTATTCCGCGTCGGGGATGTTGGTATGCCTGAGTTCCGCAGAAGTACCATCGCCCTGAGCGTGGAGAATAATCGTAACGATCGACTCTTCATCCTGCCCGTCGAAATACCACTGCTGCACAATTTTTCTGCCGTCCTCAAATTCGAGGTTCTTCCCAACGATACTGCCGTCCCACAGCGAAAACTCAGAGCCTGGCTCGGTCGACATTACTGCAGGTTCTCCTGTCCACAGCTGAAGCGTAACAGGATTGGTGAGTGCAGCGTACACATCATGGGGTGGGGCAGGGATATGATAATACTTCTTGAAGTCTTTCATGATTTAGCTGGTTTGATGGGCATTATCCTTTATTTACATCAAAGGTAATCAATTTTGGTCTTAAGTCTGATATCTGCGGATGAGCTGCCTGCCAGGATCTCAAAACTGCCGGGTTCTGCTTTCCATTGCTTCCCTGCCACGTTGTAATAAGCAAATGAGCGGAAATTCAAGTGCATGATCACTGTCTTCTCCTCACCTGGTTCAAGAGTTATCTTTGAGAACGCCTTGAGCTCTTTCAGGGGACGGGGAACATGGCTGTGAGCATCTGATACATAAAGCTGAACGATCTCGCTGCCTGCAATCTTACCTGTATTTTTCACTTTCAGGCTGACCTCCCAGCTTCCGTTTGCAGCCTTTACAGCACGAAGATCTGAATAGGCGAAGGTAGTATAAGATAATCCGAATCCGAACGGGAAAGTCGGGGTAAGCTTATTCTTTTCGAGGTAACGATATCCAACGAAAATTCCTTCGGTGTAGGGAGCCACCAGGCTTTTATCCATATACTTCTGATAGGCCGGGGTTTGATTATATCCGCTGATAAACGAGAAAGGCAGTTTGGCCGATGGGTTGTGTTTCCCAAACAGGACGTCGGCAATCGCGTTGCCTCCTTCCTGACCGGAAAAAAACGCTTCAAGTAAAACGGGGACTTTGTTCAGCCAGCTTTCGGTGATGACAGGAGTACCGGTATTTAGCACCACGATGGTATGCGGGTTGGCAGCGGAAACGGCTTTTATCAGCTCATCCTGCTTTTCTGGCAGATTCAGGCCTCCGATGCGGTCAAACCCTTCACTCTCGAAAGCAGCGGAGGTCCCGGCAAAAACTATAGCCACATCTGCGTCCCGGGCGGCTTCAACGGCTTCAGCAATCAACTTGCTCTGGATTTTGTCGACGGGAAGGTCCCAGCCCAGGATAAGTACAGCGTCACCCGAGTTCTCATAATATTCAACTTTGATATCGTACGACTGTCCGCCAACCAGGTCAATCTTTGCTGAATCAACGGTAGTGCCGTGATCGCTCCAGTTTGAGATGAGCTGAGCCCCGTCGATGAATACTCTCACGCCATCATCACTGACCGCGTAAAAAGTGTAGGTACGTGAAACCGGTGGAGTAAGTGAACCGCTCCATCTCACCGAAAAACTGTCGTTACTGATTCCCGGAGCAGGAGAATTGTCTTCCCACAGGAAATACAGCGCTGTATCCACCCGAAGATATACAGGGTCTCCCTCAAGCCTGGGGTTATCGAAATATTCTCCTTTAAGCCCCTTGCCCTTCAGGCCATCAGGCAGTAGAAAACGCCGTCCAACAGGCTGAATCGGGGTGGAACGTAATATGTCGCCCTGGGCATAGACCACCTGCGCCTTATTGCCGACCAGGTTCTTAATGCCTTCAAGCGGTGAAATGCTGTATAGCGGGTTCACATACGAACTACCGCCTCCGCCTACCCTGGCAACAGCAGCGTTGGGGCCAATCACCGCGATTTTTTTCAGTTTGTCGGGATTAAGCGGGAGAAGAGCTGAATCGTTCTTCAGCAGTACGATGCTTTCTTCGGCAATTTTCAGGGCAAGTTTCTTATGTGCATCTGAAGTCAGTACAGCGGCATCCTGGATGAACTGTCTGTCGAACAGTCCGGCCATGAACTTCACTCTTAAAATACGGCTTACCTTGTCGTTTATAGTGGCTTCAGAAATTTTACCTTCCTTGATGGCTTTTTTCAGCTTCTCCATTGAGAAAACATCGCCAACGGGCATTTCCAGATCCAGTCCGTTGTTCGCTGCATTTACCGTTGAATGTGTGGAAACCCAGTCGGAGACCACCAGTCCTTTAAAACCCCAGTCCCTTTTCAGAATATCGGTTAGCAAGGCTTTGTTTTCGCTGCACCACCACCCATTCACCTTGTTATAGGCCGACATCACAGTGTACGCCCCTGCCTCTTTCACCGCAGCTTCAAACGAAGGCAGGTAGATCTCGCGCATGGCCCGTTCATCGGCTGTTACATTCACTTCGGTACGTTGCCATTCCTGGTTGTTCAGAGCGAAATGTTTTACACTGGCAATCACATCATGCGACTGAAGGGCTTTGATATAACTCACAGCCAGACGGGAAGTGAGCCAGGGGTCTTCCCCGTAACTTTCAAAATTACGTCCGCCTGCCGGGAAACGGTGGATGTTCACACAGGGCCCAAGCAGTAAATTCCTGCCGTGGGCCTGGGTCTCTTCTGCAAGGGCATCGGCAAACCTCGCCACAAGACTTGTGTCCCATGTAGCAGCGATGGCAACACCACAGGGAAATGAAGTCGATTTATCCCAGCGAACTCCTAATGGGCCATCGGTCATCCTGAAGGCAGGGATCCCCAGCCGGGTGTTTTCCCTGGTGTCGAAACCTTTTCCACCAGTGCCTGAAAGCTGGTCGATCTTCTCATCAAGACTCATTTTCCCGAGCAGGTCCTTAACCCTGGCGTCAACAGTTGCTTTAGGATCTTTGTATACCTGCGACTGTACCATCTGTGTAAATACCATCAAGGCTGCAAGCCCAAAAACAATTCTCATTTTCAACATAATTACCTCCATGATCTGTTTTGATTATTCTACAACAAGGGTCTGGATGGAATGCGGCAGTGAAGTGGTTTCTGCAGCCTGCCCCGAGATCCATAAACGATATGCTATTTTCTCATTACTCTGGTTCATTACTATGACCACGATCTTTCCGCTGGTGTTAAGAAAGGCTGTGGTAAGCAACTGTCCCCGGCTGGCCGAGCTGATGATCCGTTTTGCGCCGGGCCGTATAAATTTTGAAAAATGGCCGATATAATAAAATGAACTTAGATAATACAGCTCCCCGGTACGTGTATTGGCATGCAGCGGGGCAAAGCAGAGATTCTGTACATGATTTGGGCCACCGGTCTCATCCAGCAATATATTCCAGTCGGTCCATCCCACCGTCCCGTTATTGAAATCGTTAATCATGGAACGCCCGTATACCTCTCCCCATTTCCATTCATACATTTTACTGAAAGTGAAACTCTCGGCACAGCCTTCGGTAAAGATCAGATGGGTATTAGGATATGCTTCATTTACCCGCTTCACATTATCAAACAGTTTACCCCCGCCGGTCCAGTCCTCATACCAGTGAAATCCTATTCCCCACACATATTTTGCAGCTTCCGGATCGTTCAGGATGGTGCTTGCCCGCTGGTAGATCAGATCACGGTTATGATCCCAGGCGATAAGTTTTTTATCGCTCAGCCCGGCCTTCTGCAAAGTAGGACCAAGAAAATTCTTTATAAAATCCCTTTCTTCTTCAGCCGTATAGATACAAGATTCCCATGTTTGTTTTGCCATGGGTTCATTTTGCACGCTGATGCCCCAAACCGGGATACCCTCAGCCTGGTAGGCCCTGATAAACTTCACAAAATAATCAGCCCAGCTCTGATAATAGGCTGGTTTAAGCTTTCCCCCATGCAGCATGTCCTTATTGTCTTTCATCCATGCCGGCGGGCTCCACGGACTTGCAAACAGGGTAAGCGTGCCTCCGGCGGCAGCCGTGGCCTGTTTGATGAATGGAATTCGGAACTGCCGGTCGTGAGCCACACTGAACGAGTTCAATGCAGCATCATTTTCATTCACATAAGTATAACTGCTGCTTGAGAAATCACAACTGTGAATGTTGGTACGTACCAGCGTATAACCCAGCCCTTTTTCAGGATCAAAATATTGCTGGAGGATCTCCTGCTGCTTCTCCTTCGGCATTTTTGCAAAAGTTTCTGCAGATGCATCTGTCAATGCGCCGCCTATCCCGATCATGGTCTGGAAGGTTCTGCCCGGGTCAACGAACACGCAGGGCTGTGTCTCAAGCGGCTGACCAAAACCGGTCAGCTTCAGAGTATCGGTGATGGAGAGCCTTAGCCTGGTGTTTTCGGCCGTAGTGTATACAACAGCTTTTTTAACGGCTTTGTTTCCCGTATTGATCAGGCTGTTGCCAGCTTTGGTTACACCAGAGGCAAACAGCATCATCAGGCCCGATAAAAAAAATATAGTTCTCATAAAACGATGATTATTTATTGAATGATCAGCTTGCTTCGGTAGATCGTTCCTGATACATCCAACTCCAGAAAATAAAACCCCTTTGGGATGTCTCCGAGATCTATGGTCTGAGAGTCATCGGTCATCGACAGCTCCGTTTTTTTCATCAGAACGCCGTTCAGGTTACGAAACGACAATGATTTTCTCTGACCTTTTGACCTGGCGATCTCAACAGTTAGAATGTTCCTGGCAGGATTCGGGTAGATGCTGAAATCCGCAGCGGTGTTCAGTTCTATTCCCTGGCTTTTATCGGTGAACCTGTACCAGTTCATATTGAATTCGGGCTGAAGAATTTTGACCCGTAATTTGCAGAGGCCTTCGGTAAGCGATAGTTCTGAATTCACAGTCCTCCATGTTTGCCAGCCACCGGTGACAGGAACATTGATGTTACATGAGTTGAGTACAACTGAGCTGTCGTCCAGTTGCTGAACCTGGATAAGGCCGGCATCCTGCAGACATGCTATCCGCAGTTCGAAAGTATATTTTCCCGTCTTCAGAACCCTCACCCGGTAATCAAGATAGTCTCCTGTATTTGTATACCCAACATCTTGTCCGCCTCCAACATCGGTTGTGTTTTCGAGCTGTAAGCCCTGGTTGAAGCTGAATGCCTCGGCTTCAATTTTACCGGGTATCGTGAGATAAGCAGGCAGGTTGTTCTTAACCCTTAGTTTGCTGAAGTCTTCCAGGGCTGTGCCATCAGCAGATCTTAGCTTTCCTCCGATGCAGCTGATTTCAAGAGTATCTATTGCTGTTATCTGCTGGTCAAGGCTGATGATGACCTGTGAGGAATTCCGGGCGTTCTTCGTCAGGCTGCTGATATTTGCCGGATTTCCGTTCAGTGTGCAGCTGAAACCATCGGCTTTGACTGTGGAATCGACGAGTATTTTATTAAAACTCAAATAAATGAGCTCGGTCTGCTGATAAGTCTCTGCTGAAACGGATTTAAGGGGTATATCAGAGGTTTTTCCGGATATGGAGAATCTAATGAAACCCAGGTTAATGCCTCCTTTTTCAAAAACAAGCTTAAGTTTTTGGCTGCCTTTATAAAGAATCACATCATTAACAGCAAGATCCTTCCAGGTTTGCATGCCTCCCGACGATGGCACAGTGAGGGTAGGAGTGATGCCGGCATCATTGGCTGAAAGTTTAATCTCCGGTCCCGGGAGGCTGGCATAATGGAACTGAACAGTATAGGCAGCTGTTGAATCAACATTAGCGGTATACTGCAACCATTCACCGTTAGCGGTCCAGCCAACATCGTATCCGTTTGAACCCGCACTGGCATCGGCAGTGGTTTCAATATCAACACCATCGTTCCTGTAGCTCCAGCCTTTGTTCCAGGCTGTATATGTACCGGAACTTACCTGGTAGTTGGCGGTGTCTGTATCGGAATAGGCCTTGCCGTTCCGGCCCAGGTCGTAACCGGTAGCAGGGATGATGCCGGGAATTGCATGATGAGCAAAGGCCCTGGTTGTTGAATCATTTACCTGCCTGAACATGGCATCAATTACATCCTTATGGTAGACGCAATATTCATTTTTTGCATTGGTCGCCATCTGTATCAGGGTATAGGTGGCAAAACCTGCCGATGGTGCGCTGCCCCCGTTTGTCCAGTAGTCAAGCAGAGTCTGATATTCAGCAGTTTTCTTAATCGTAAGGGGGCCTACCACCGAGCTGATCTTTTTCAGGGGCCACCAGGCCCAGCCTATATTGTTAGTCTCGGCCAGACGGATTGCAGAGGTAAACCAGGGATTTGAATTTTCTCCAGATTCTCCCAACCAGAGTGGAATGTTATATTGATTTCTCAGGTTTACCATACCTTGTATAGAGCCAGGGTCGTTGTATGACCAGTATTTGTGAAAGCTCACCACAGTGTTGTTATCCCATGCCGGCAGGATACCACTGTAGTTATTTCCCCAGCAGTTGCCTTCGATGATGATGATATGCTTTGTGTCTGCTTCCCTGATGGCGTTGGTGATGTTGATCAGTAACTGCCTTAGCGGAGCATTTGAGGTCTCGGAGCAACCGTTCTGGTTGCCGCCTGCAGTAAAGCTCCAGTTTGGTTCATTCAGCATGTCATAACCTCCTACCCAGGGTTCATTGGCGTAGCGTTCGGCCAGTTTTCTCCACAAGGCAATGGTTTTTTGTTTGTTGGCGTCACTTTCCCACAGGGATAGCTTGGCCGGGTTGCCATCGCAAATTGCATAATCCTTTCCTTGTCCGCCTGGTGCGGCATGCAGATCAAGAATGACATACATATGCTGTGCTGAACACCATTTTATCAGACTGTCGGTCAACGCAAATCCTTCGTCGAGCCATGTGTTTGAGCCGGCCACGGGTTCCTCTTCAATAGGCAGAGTAAAAAGGTTATAGTGCATGGGCAGCCTCACCGAGTTGAACCCCCATGAAGCCATTGAGTCGATATCTCTTTTCGTGCAATGGTTTGCATGCCAGGCATCGTAAAAAGCTGCAGTATTCGCGGGCCCGATAAGATCCTGTATCTTTGCTTTGATTTGCCACTGAGCGCTGGCGAAATCACTCATCTCCATCATATACGGCTCCTGAAGCATCCATCCTCCGAGCCCCATGCCTCTCAAAATCACTTCATTTCCGCTTTGATCAATAATCTTTTTTCCGCTCGTTTTCAGCCATTGGGCGGAAGCGGTGACCGCAACCAGGGAAAGGATGATCCCCACAAGTAAAATTCTGGCCTGCGTTCTGAGTTTCATATTCGATTGATTATACCCCTTTCGGGATTGTCAAAGGTACAAAAAAACTGCCCTCATCGGATGACGAGGGCAGTGAAATCGGTGTTAATTATAACCCGGTTTAGCGGGGATTAATATAGCGGATTCTGAACCAGTTTGGTATTGGAAAGTTCAGCAAGGGGGATAGGCAGAATCTCATTTTTGCCCGGGGTAAAACCTTTTGAAGCCAGGGCCGCAGCAGCTTTACCAGTGCGCACAAGGTCAAACCAACGATGGCCTTCGGTAGCTAGTTCCAGCCTTCGCTCCTTGTAAATATTATCGAGGGTTGCTGGCACAGAAGGAAGTTTTACGCGGGTCCTTACCATGTCGAGGTAAATCTGGGCTTTACCCTGGTCACCGCCTCCGCGCACAAGAGCTTCAGCTTCCATCAGGTAGGTGTCGGCTAAGCGAATTTCCATAATATCGTTAGGATAGTTCAGCATAGGGTCACCACCGATAGTGGAATAGAATTCTTTCAACGGGGCGTACTTGGCTACAAAATATCCTGTGTTCTGGTACCCCTTTTCATATGAACAAACTCCGGCCAATTTCATACTGTCAATATTGACCATAGTGTATTTATATCTCGGATCGTTTTTCATTAAAGCAATCAGTTCAGGGGTTAACGGGTTAAATCCCCAGCTAGCCACATAGGTAGGGCCGACATAGGCACGGGGGCCGCACATCTGAGTATAGATACTGCCTTCGAAATTAGGCCATGACTCCCAGCCCATCATGGCTTTTGAAGTATGAACAATCTCGAAAATAGATTCGCTGTTGAATTTGTTATCGGGTCTGAAAATTTGTCCAAAATCGGCAAGCAGGGCATAGTTCGGCGAACTGTTAACGATTTCAAACAAATTGGCTGCTTCCAGCATCCGGCTCTCATTGTTCTGGTATAGTATCACTTTGCCTAATAAAGCGATAGCAGCCATTTTTGTAACCCGTCCGTTCTCAATTTTGGGCACAGCAGCTGGCAGAAACGGGATTGCTTCATTCAGGTCTTTCTCGACCTGAGCATATATTTCCTCGGGTTTGACCTGCAAAACATCGAAATAGTCCTTTGGAGCCAGGGGGGCAGTAAACAAAGGAACATTTTTGAAAAGACGTACCAGGTCAAAATAGAAAAATGCGCGCAGAAATTTACATTCAGCAGTGAATCTTGCCTTTATGGAGTCATTCATAGGCACATTTGGCAATTTTGAAAGGAGAGTGTTCACCCTGTAAACGCCGGTGAAATTTCGGCCCCAGAATGCGGCTTGTATACCCACTGCCGGGTTTACCGTATAGTTATTCCAGGCTTGCCATGTAGGTACATCCGTCGAACTGGCACCTCCGGCATAACAATCATCAGAGGCTGAGTTGAGAGCCCCTACTTTACATGCATATACATCACTTCCCCAGCATTCTGTTCCAAGTGGATCATAGCATGATACCAGGCCGTTAAAGGCCTCTTCTGCATTTTTATAATAGCTGCTTTCCAATGTAGTTCCTTTAGGGTCTACATTCAGCCAGCTCTTTGAGCAAGAGCTGAGAATCAGCGCTCCGAGAGTCAAAGAAATCAGGTATATATTAATTTTTTTCATGGTCTTTATTTTTTATTGATTAGAGAGTAACACTTAATCCGATCATATAGGAACGGGCCTGAGGATAAACACCGCGGTCTATACCATAACTGGCTCCGCCGATTTCCGGATCGTAACCCTTGTATTTTGTAAAGGTGAGAAGGTTATTCCCTGTGACGTATATCCTAAGGAGTTGCAAACCGATTTTATCGGTGATCTTCTTGGGAAGGGAATAGCCAAACTGAATCGTTTTGAAACGGAAATAAGAGCCATCTGTCAAATAGAAGGACGAAGGCTTGGTGAAGTTTCCGTTCGGGTCGCCAACCACAAGCCTGGGATAGATATTCGATGTTCCCGGACCGGTCCACCGGCCTAAGGCATCGGAAGTCCAGTTGGCGCTGGGAATATCAAGGCGGCGTAAACCGTTGAAGACCTGGTTGCCGGCAACACCCTGGGCGAAGATCATCAGGTCAAATCCCTTGAAGGCTGCCGAGATCGTGAAGCCATACGACCAGTCGGGTGTGGGATCGCCGATAAACTTGCGGTCAGCAGCATCGATCTTTCCATCACCATTCAGATCGGCAAAACGGAAATCACCCGGTTTTGCATTAGGCTGTATCATGTTGCCGTTGGCATCTTTGTAATAATGTACTTCGGCCATCGTCTGGAAGATATCAAGCACTTCAAAGCCGTAGAAAGCTCCCATAGCCTGGCCAACTGCGAGGCGGCTGATTTCATATGCGCTGGACTGGAAAGTAGCGCCGCTGATATACTGTACAGTACCAAGGTCAGTGATCACATTTTTCAGATAAGAACAGTTGCCGTTGAATTTAAGATCCCAGTTCCCGATTTTCTTTTGATAACCCAGTTCAAGCTCAACTCCTTTATTCGACATGGAACCCACGTTTCCGGTAGGGGATCCGTTAGCTCCAACGTATCCGGGCAGAACCACCGGCTGCAACATCCCTGTCGTTTGCTTGTTGTACCAGTCAAAAACAAGGGTAAGGCTTTCAAAGAAGGTAGCTTCCAGACCGATGTCCAGCTGACTGGTCTGCTCCCATTTCAGATCAGGGTTGGCCGGTGCGTTCGGACTGTAACCGATATAATAATTGTCGTCAAAAGTGTAATTTCTGCCTCCACCCACGGTCGACATGTACTGAAAGTCACCGATGTTATCGTTGCCGTTCACACCATATGAACCACGTATCTTAACAAACGTCACGACTTTATTTTTAGGCCAGAAATTTTCGCGGGATGCGACCCAGCCCACGGAAACAGAAGGAAAAAGACCGAACCTGTTGTTGCTTCCGAAGCGGGAAGAACCGTCACGGCGTAGAACGCCCATAAACAGATATTTCTCATTATAGTTATACAAGGCACGGGCAAATATTGAACTCACCTTATGGTCAGGAGCTTCCCAGCCACCTCCGATCCTGTCGGAAGTCACTACGCTGTAATTCATTGATGCTTCGCTGAATGTGTTTACTGGTAGATTCTTATACGTGGCATTGACACCCTTTCCATTCTCCACATAGGCGCTCATGCCAACTAATACAGTCGCATTATGCTTGCCGAAACTTCTGGTATATGAAGCCGTGTTCTCGATATTCCAGATAAAACTCTGGTTTCCCGAGCGGTAATAAGAATTGTTTGTGGTGTAAGTGGATGCGTTTAAATAGGTTACCGGGGAAAAGCTTTCATCACCGTAAAAAGCCAGTTTGGCGCCAACATCCGATTTGATTTTCAAGCCTTTTATGGGTTCAATCTCAGCATAAATATCGCCAACCATGTTATCGGACCAACCGAAATTTCCCTGATGGGTCTGAATATATGCAAGAGGGTTGGTCATTTCCTGGACAACAATTGTTGAAATACCATAAGGGTTTCCATTTGCATCCCTCTCTACCGGATGGTTGCTGTATGGAGGGGAATTCGCGATGGCCGGATCAGTGATAACTGTGGGTGTAATTGGATCCAGGTTGATGGCTGAAGCAAGGGGGCCTCCATACTCACTGTTGGTGTTGAGGGATCCCTGACTTTTAATGTGTGAGTAACCGATATTGTTGCCAAACCTGAGCCAGGGCCGTATTTTATGAGCCGAATTGAAACGCAGGTTAAGTCGTTTATAATTCGAGATAGAGGATGCCACCACACCTTCCTGTGAAAAATAGCCCATGGATGTGTAATAGGTTGATTTGTCATTCCCTCCGCTCACGCTCAGTTCATAATTCTGGATCTTGGCGCCACTGTTGAAAATACTACTTTGCCAGTCGGTCCCTGAACTGTAAATCGAAGGATCAGCAAAGATTGCTGTTCCACCTCCGTTTATCGACGCTTCATTACGTAAGGTGGCATAATCTGTAGCATTCAAAAGAGAAAGTTTTTTTGCCGGGGATTGGGTGCCGAAATACATATTAAAATTCACCGACATACTCCCTGAACCTACCTTGAGGGCGCCTTCTTTGCCTTTCTTGGTCGTTACGAGGATAACACCGCTTGCAGCACGTGTACCATAAATAGATGCGGATGCTGCATCTTTCAAAACTTCAAGGGATTCAATATCCGAAGAATTTAAATAATCGATACCTCCGTTGTCAATGGGAACTCCGTCAACAACATATAAGGGGTTGCTGTTATTGATGGTCGTGGTACCACGTACCCTTACCGTTGAGGAAGCGCCCGGCTGTCCTGAACTGCTGGCGATAGTCACACCGGTGGTTCTTCCCTGTAATGCCTGCTCAATACGTACGATAGGCATATACTCCAGATCCTTGCCTTTGACCTGGGAAATGGCGCTGGTTACCGAAGTCCTCTTCTGTGTTCCATAACCGATCACGACGACTTCAGAAAGACCAACCGTACTGCTTGCAAGGACTGCCTTAACAGGAACACCAGCCGTGGCCTGAATTTCCTGTGTAACACAACCAATGAAAGAAAACACAAGTGTTTCTTTCTGCCTGGAGGAAGTCAGTTTAAAGGCTCCCTGCATGTCGGTGGCAGTACCATTCACGGTTCCTTTTATAAGAACATTTACACCGGGCAGCGTTTCACCCTTGGTATCGGTGACTGTGCCACTGTATTGATAGGTGTTCTGTGCAAACAGCGTGGTGACGCTGAGCCACAGAAGACCAGTCAAAAGAATCATCCTGCTTTTTAAAGCGCTGATTTTTTGACAATCGGGGTACATTTGTTTCATGGTTTCTTTGTTTTTGAAGATGTGATTGATGAAGATTAGGTTGTGGTTTATTTTATGTTGTGCAATGTGTGGAAACCAAAAGAAAACCCAAAAATAATATTTTTTTAAAACGTGACAACTTACTTGAAAAACCGAAGCTAATATATTTATTATCCGTATTTGGGAATATATATATATGTACATCAATAATGCAGCAAACAGCATTGTAATTATACATCATAAATACATCAATGGTTACTCGTGATCTTTAAACGTTCCCTGGCTTTTATTTTACCAGAGAATTGAGGCGACAGATTGTGATGCAAGTGAATAGGAAAAATATTTTTCTCCCTGTTTTACCGTGAATGACTTGATGGAGGAGCTGTAATTACATATAATGAGGACCTTTGAACCATCAGGATTTAAAAAGGAAACAGCTCCTGTTTCGCTCATGGCTGCAGGCGGGTTCACGGCTACCCTTATAGCTCCGGGTCTGACAAATTTCGAAAAATGAGCTATTGAATAAAATTCTTCATTAAAGGTAACGAGGCCATTCGAGGAGTTGATTGTAACCACACCCCTGCAATTGTCACAGCCGTTATTTTGAGGCCCGTAATTCTGATCCAGAGCCAGGTTCCACATCAGAACACATTTTGACCAGTTGAGGGTTGTCCCGATGAAAATATTTCTCATATACCACATCAGGTTAGCGCTGAAATCTGTAGCCCAGGCTCCACCGGAGATTTCAGTAAAGTACAGCCCTTTATCAGGATATGCATTATGTACTGTACTCATCGCCGACACGTCGCCTGCATAGGCATGAAAAGCTGAACCTGCTATATAGTCTCTGGCCGCCGCATCATTCAAAACAGATATCGGGTAACTTGTGTTGTCCCAGTTGTGGTCGTAAATAATAATTTTCGTTGTAATACCTGCCGATTGAAATTTCGGGCCAAGGTTATTTTTTATGAAAACAGCCTGCTCGCCTGGCTGCATTTCCATACAGGGATAAGTTGCAGTGAAATAGAGTGGTTCATTTTGCGGCGTGATGGCATCAATAGTGAGGCCGTGGGATTTCATCTGCTGAATATATTTTACAAAATAGGCGGCATACACATCATAGCAGGCCGGTTTAAGTTTACCTCCGTTCACACTGCTGTTGGTTTTCATCCAGGCCGGGGGGCTCCATGGCGAACCCATCATGGTGATGGCAGGAGATAATTGAATAATTTCTTTGAGCACCGGCACCACATCTTCCGTGTCTTCCGACAAAGAAAAATGCTGTAAAGTATAATCGGTTTGCCCGTAAGCCAGATCGTCATAAGTAAAATCGGAAAGGGAAAAGTCTGAAGCGCCCATGGTCAGGCGAAGGTATGAGAAACCTGCACCATTCACGGTGTCGAACAGCTTGCGCAATAATGTCTGACGGGCACCGGAGCTCATTTTTTGGTGGAGCAGAAAGGCCGATGAACCGGTCAGCGCTGCTCCGAAACCATCGATGGTTTGGAGCAGCGTTGCCGTATCAACGGAAAAAAAAGGCAGATTCAATGAACTCTGCGACTGAATAATCAGGTCAGGCTCCCTGCTCAGAAGGCTTGATTTATCTCCTTTGGTCAGCCAGATTTTAGCTTTTCCGATACCGGTAGGTTCAGGTGGCTGAGGATCGGTTTGGGTTTTACTTTTACAATTCAGAAGAACAAAAGAAATCAGAACGAACAATACCGGCTTGAACCAGAATAGTTTCATGAATCAGGATTAAGCAAGTGTTAATATCCCGGATTCTGTACAAGTTTTGAGTTTTTATCCATTTCAGCCTGGGGTATAGGCCACACCAGTTTACTCTGTGTGAGATGATACCCGATTTTCTCACCCGTTGGGCCAACGGCATTGTTCATCACTTCGATGGCTGTGCCGGTACGTTTGAGATCAAACCAGCGATGAGCTTCAAAAGAAAGCTCCAGACGGCGTTCCAAAGCAATGGCCTGGCGCATGACATCCTGGGTGTTGGCGGTTGTATTTGGTAACTTAACCCGGGTCCTGATCTGGTTCACCAGCGCTGCAGCTCCCTGCAGATCGCCAAGTTCATTCAAGGCTTCAGCTTTCAGCAAAATGATATCCGCCAGACGAAGAAAAATATAGTTCTGGTCACTGCCCGAAGCGAAATTCCTGTACTTGTTGATAAAAGGATAATGCGTTTGAGGATAATTGGGATCGGACCATTTTCCTGTTACATCAAGAAAGATAATGGATGCTTTCTTTCTTACAGTATCATTCTGGCCATCGAAAGCAAAAACCAAATCATTAGCCGGAAGATTAAACTTTTTCCAGTCCAGGCCCCTGAAAATAGTCACTCCCCAGTTGCCATCGGAAGCGCCTCCCGAATAATTAATCTCAAAAATAGATTCGGCGCAATTTTTATTCTGGTTGTTCCAGAGATCGTCGTATTTCGGCATGAGGCTGTAGCCTCCCGAGATAACGCCATCACAATACTGCGAAACCTTGTTCCAGTCGTGGGGTTCCTGCGTGGCATACACGTAAGCAAGCATAGAATTCACCGCTCCTTTGGTAACGTATCCCTTGTTCACAGCAGTAACAGGAGCGTGAGCCAGGGCAGCTTCCAGGTCTGTGATGATCTGGGCATAGACCTTGGCCATAGTGGCCCTGGGGGGAAAGAGTATCAGATAAATTGCAGCCAGGTTGCTGGCGCTGATACTTGTAATTTCCTGCAACTGCAGAGGTACATCACCCCAGAGCTGAACCAGCTGAAAATACATGAACGCCCTGATAAATGAAGCCTCTGATATGATTTCTTTTTTACGGGCAGGGGTAAGGGCCGAATCGGGACAGGAATTCACATGGTTAATAACCAGGTTGGTCTTTCCGATCGAGGAATAAAGATAGGCCCAATCGCGGCTTACATTTGTGTTTAGAGCATCAAGTTTAAACTCGTCGATCTGAAAATTGGCCGGATTATCTCCTCCTGCATAAGCATCATCAGACTGTGCATCTCCGTTCACGAAATAATCGAGCTGATAATACTCGTTTTTGAAATCAGAATAAGCGCCAGCCAGGGCCGCTTCGACATCGTCGGCGGTTTTATAAAGAACGGAATCAGAGCTGGCATTTTCAACTGCAACGCCCTGGGATTCGGGTTTCAGGTCAAGAAATTTTTTACAAGACTGAAACGAGAGAACAGTGACTATAACAACGGATATGAGGAATATCTTTTTCATAATTCTACAAATTAAAATTCAACATTTAACCCTGCAATCAATGTCAGGGCCTGTGGATAAGTGCCATAATCAATCCCCATTTCAGTAGCGCTGTTACCGTATGCATTTACTTCAGGATCATACCCGCTGTACCTGGTGAAAGTAAGCAGGTTCTGGCCGGTAAAGTAAATGGATAGCTTCGGAACTCCTTTCTTTTTCTTCAGGTTTTCGATAATTTTATATGAAAGTGTTACTGCTTTCAGCCTGACGTATGAACCGTTTTCAACAAAACGTGTGGAATTTCTCACGTTTTCCATGTTTCCGTTGCCAACAACCTTGGGAATATTGGTGATGGTGTTAGTAGGGGTCCAGCGGTCAACCACGGCGAAACTCTGGTTTTTTGAATCGAACATACCTTCCAGGTCTACGCGTGTGGCGTTGTAGATGTCGTTCCCGTAGCTACCCTGGACGAAGATCGAAAGATCAAACCTCCAGTAGCTGAACGTATTGGTGATGCCAAAGATATACTTGGGCTGAGCGTGGCCAATCACTGTACGGTCGCCGGGATCAAGGATTCCGTTGTTGTTAATGTCGGCATATTTGATCATCCCGGTTTTGGGATCGACTCCTTCCGACACATAGCCGTAGAAAGAACCCAGTGGCAGTCCGGCCTTCACAATGGCCACATCCTGGTTGTTACTGTATATCCTGCCAAAATAATACACATCGGTGTATTGAAGTTCCTTCACCATATTACGGTTGAAAGAGAGGTTGAAATCAGTGTCCCAGCGAAGTTTTTTCGCAATATTCACAGTATTCAGGTTGAACTCCATCCCCTTGTTTTCGATTTTGCCGGCATTAGTCTGTATGGACGTGATGGGAAGAGAGGCAGGAAGCTGAACATTCAGCAACACATCATTGGTGATTTTATAGTATACATCGAAGTTAAAGGTGACTCTCGAATTAAACATCGAAAGGTCAATCCCTATATTGGTCTGGTTGGTTGTTTCCCATTTCAGGTCAGGATTGCCGTAGGTAGTCTGCACGGCGCTTGGCCCCGATAAAGGATTAGTGGGTGTACGACGATAGTATGTAATGAGTCCGAAACGGGCATAATTTGGAATTCCTTCCTGGTTCCCGTTAACACCCCATCCGCCGCGAATCTTAAGATCGTTGATAAACTTAACCGATTTCATGAAAGGCTCGGAGGAGATTCTCCATCCTGCAGAGAAAGCGGGCATGGTCCCCCAGGGGTTAGCCAGCTTCGAAGATCCGTCACGGCGCAAACTCACGGTAAGATAATATTTGCTGTTATAATCGTAGGTAGCCCGTCCAAAGAATGATGCGAGCGCCCATTCTTCAAGGGTAGTGGAAGCCGAAACCATATTGGCGGCGTTCAGGGTAGTTACTGAAACATTGGCGGGGAAATCAGTGCCATAGATATATGAATCATTGTTGTTGTATCTCTGGATAGAGGTGCCGAGCAATGCAGTGATCTTGTGTTTGCCGAATGATTTTTCGTAGTTCAGTGTGTTTTCCCAAAGCCATGTGAGGCTGTTGAATTTATCGGCCTGGCCTATCCCGTTTTGCTGTCGGCCATAAACAGTACGGTAGGGATCCAGGTAATAATCCCACTGGTGACTATTATAATCGATGCCGAAATTGGTGTTAAAAGTAAGCCCTTTAATAATAGTCGCCGTGATATTCAGGTTCCCGAGAACGCGGAAATCAACAGCTTTCTGTGAGGGTCCTTCCATATAAGCAATGGGATTCTCCCATGAAGGCTGGAATGGATTGGGATCAAACTGTCCGCTGTTGCCTGGTTTATAAACACTCAGGAAAGGCGGGGTATTCAGGGTACTCATGATCACACCCCCCCGGCCTGAACTTGCATTATCGGGAGTGTCTTTGGTTTTTGAATAGATCAGGTTGATATTGGTAGATGTTTTAAGCCATGAACGCAATTGATTGTCGAGATTAAGCCTGAAGTTATACCGGTCAAACTGGGCCGGTTTTACAATGCCTGCCTGGCTTAAATATCCTAAAGATGCGAAGTAACGGGTTTTTTCTGTTCCTCCCGATGCCGAGAGCTGATACGATTGGTCATACCCTGTCCCGAAAACCATACCACTCCAGTCGGTATAACCGGTCCATGTAGGATCAAGGGAACCGGGAATTATTTCGTTAATCAGATCCCTGTACTGTTTTGTATTCAGGGTTTGGATCGGTTTTCTGAGCTTTGAGATACCAAAATAGGTATTGAATTTGATAACAGCCGTATTCTCTTTTCCCCTGAAGGTAGTGATGGTAACAACACCATTCGCTGCCCTGGCTCCGTAAATAGCTGCAGAAGAAGCATCCTTTAAAACACTCATGGAGGCAATGTCGGTGGGATTCAAACCTCGGATATCGGTCGTGGGCACTCCATCGACTACATAAAGCGGATCATTTCCGGCAAGAACAGAAGTTGTTCCGCGGATGTGAACTGAAATCTCCGATCCTGGTTTTCCTGAAGGTTGCACCACGTCAACCCCTGCAGCTTTTCCCTGCAACGCCTGGGCCGCCGAGACAATAGGCCGGTCTTCGAAATCTTTCTGATTCACTACCGATACTGCGGTAGTAAGATCCTTTTTTATCTGGGTGCCGTAACCGATTACGACAACCTCGTTCAGGATGTTGACATTCTCCTGCATCACCACATTGATGACCGATTGATTGTCGACCTTGATCTCCTGGGAAATATAGCCCACGTAGCTGAACTTCAATACTACTTTGTCGGCCGAAATCTGGAAGGCCCCGTTGGCATCTGTTACCGTGCCCTTGGTTGTTCCTGTCAACTGAATGGTAACTCCGGGTAATGGATAACCATCTGCGTCAGTGACTTTACCTGTAATCGTGCGATTCTGGGAAAGCACAGATAAAGAACAAAAGACGAAAAAAAGCAGAGTATAATATTTAATCATACCTTTTGGATTTAATGTTTTACTGAAGAACTAATTTCTGGGTTCTTGTCTCCCCGGCAGAGGTAAGGGCTAGAAAATAAAGCCCTTTGGGAAGAAATGAAACATCAACTTCGGAAGAGTTTGAATTAGCTTGGAAATGAAACACATCGGTACCCGTTAAATTGTAAATAACACCATTTACCGGTCGGGTCGCCGGTATAGATAGTTTAATCTTTCCTGAGGAAGGATTGGGCGTAAATAACAGGTTCTTGCCTGATCCTTCGTTTCCGGGATTTTCATCAATAGATGCGGGATAGATCAGTTTGTACACCCTCACCCAATCGATTTCCATACGGGCGAGTGTGAGAGCGGGATCGATACCATTCTTAAGACCTCCGGTTTCATACCTCACATCACTGCCATAGGTGCCTCCCATGGCGATATTCATGATCAGGAAGAAGGGTTTGGTGAAAGGCCAGGTCAGATTGGTTTTGGATGCAGGATTATAGGTGTAGAATAAGTTTCCGTCTACACTGAACTGAATTTTCTCGGGTGTCCACAAGACTTCGTATTCATGAAACCGGGTAGTTGTACTATCAACCATGATCACCTTGGTGTTCATCGTATTGCCATAGCTTGACATGGTATGTAATGAACTGCGGATGGCTCCCGGGTTTTTGCCAGCATTTTCCATCACGTCAATTTCGCCGCATGAAGGCCATCCGCTGGTGGTAATGGATTCCCCCAGCATCCATAGGGCGGGCCATGTACCTATTCCGACAGGAAGCCGGGCGGAGAAAACAACTTTTCCATAAGTGAAGCTGAATTTTTTCTGGGTTTTGATCCTGGCTGAGGTCCAGGTAGTTCCCATCTTACGTGCTTCAATGATAAGCAGGCCACTATCCTGGCGAACATTCGAAGTATTTTGGGTATAAAGCTGGATCTCGCTGTTGCCCCAACCATTTCCGTATCCTTTGTCGTACGACCAGAAAGTGGAATCAGGAAGCCCGCTGCCCGTGAACTCATCGGCCCAGATCAGGGAGTCTTTCTGAGCCTGGCAGGTAATGGAAAGAAAAATCAGAAAAACACCAAAAAAAGTTCTCATATTGTTTTAATATAAAGAAAAAAATCAAGAGTAAGGCCGTATTCTTCTTACTCTTGATTTTTTTCAATCAATTGATTATGAAATTAGATTAACGCTCGAGGATCGCCGACCATGAAGATGATCCGTCGTGGGCTGCAGAGATGTCGACAGAGACGAACAGATACTCTTTGGTTCCGGAATTAGCATATCCCATCACCTGGTAGGTGTTGGTTGCAAAACCACCGTTGGGTGGTTTTGTGTTGTCGGTATTCTCTCCACCATAGTATCCTTTATAGAAACCAATGAAGGCAGCAAAACCTGCACCATTGGTGAGGGTTATGATCGGATTGTTGGTGCCGTTGGCAGGAGTAAAGGCATAAGTATGAGTTAAACAGGTGCCGAAAGGAGCTCCAGGACTTGCAGCGATGTCAGCATCTGACCAGCAGCCGTTCGGGGTACCAAAGTAACCGTCGTTGCGGGCGCTGCCCATAGTGTTGTAAGTAAAGGAACCGCCTGCAAGGAAAGTAAATTGATTAGTGGGCACGCATGACCAGTCATCGCCGCCAGTACCGCCGCCGGTAAAGAAGGCCTTAGGTACCGACCACCAGTTGCTCTGTCCCATTCCGCCGCCACAAAAGACGGTTTTATCGTCGACTTTGACTTTCCATGCATTACCAACCAGTTCGGTACCAGTCATTGTTGTAAGATCCTGGCCAAGGAAGACTACAGTAGTTGCAGTAGCGCTACCATTGGGGTTGGTGGCCGTGAGTAATACATTATAAATACCCTGGGCAGCATAAGTATGAACAGGGTCAGAAGCAGTGGAGGTCTGTCCATCGCCAAAATCCCATAAATAGGAATCAGCTCCTGCCGATGTATTGACAAAAGAAACGGCCAGTCCGGCATTTGAAAAAGTGAAACCAGCATTTGGTTTGTTCCCTGGAATAGGGGGTTCGTCAGCAGGGTTGTCGTAATGCATCAGAACAAATCTCCAGTAACCTCCCGATTGAGCAGGATCCCATTTGTAAATGCCTTCAATAATAAGGGTGTCAACAGGACCGTCGGTGAGTTCAATAACGTTATAAGTAACAGCGTCAAGAGGAACTTTTGTTTCAGCTCCATTGCCCAGTTTAATAAAACCAACAAATGCGCCAAGGCCAACAGCTTTAAGCATCGGCGGGGTTCCCGGCAGAAGTTCAAAAGTGTGGGCTCCGCTGTTCCATGCCGAAAGATCCTGTCCGGTCGGAGAAAGCATCTGAGATGTGCTTGCACAGATATTATCCGGGAGGAAAATTCCGCCTTCAGCCCAATAGTCATCATGAGCATTGTACACGAGTGAAAAGTCGCGGCCAAAGGTCCATTCATCGTTGAGCATGCAGGGACGGTTGCCAAGTTCATTATTATTCAGGCCCATCGCCCACCAAACCGTCGAGAAATCTTCAGGACCGCACTGCAGAGGATAACGACCTGTTGTGGTACTGCGAAGCAGTTTCCAGGTTTTTGAAGTCGTTCCGGTAAGCATGGTCAGAAATACGTTAGGATCGGTGAGGGTGATCTTGGTAGACCATGCATCGGCAGTGCCCGCTGAATTAACGGCTGTGAGTTTAACAGTGTATTGACCTACAGCAGCATACGTGTGAACAGGATTAGCTAAAGTAGACACGGGTGTTTGGTCTCCGAAATCCCAGATGAGTCCGGAATAGTTTTGTGACTGACTTGTAAATGTTACTTTTAAGAAGTCAGTGGCATCTACCACGTAGGTGAAGCTGGCGATGACCGGAGGTGTTGTTTCTTTCTTTTTACAGGAAGAAACCATGACAAGTGCCATAAGAATCAGCATTGCCCAGGAGTACTTGGGAACGTTTTTCATTGTTGTTTTGATTTTTAAATTAATAACCAAATTAATTAACGCAAATATAATACATATTGAAGTAAAATATTGTTTTTTTTAAAAAAATCAAAGTGTATTTCGGACACTAAGGTATGAATATTATTAATTGCCTTGCAAATATTTCTACAAAAAGAAAGATTATTTTTGTTTTTTCGACTATTTTTGCCACTTTACAAGGGGTGTTAGTGTACTTTGTACAATTACATCATTGTTATAATGAAAGATTCAAACGGAACCATAAATCTCAACTTTCATGTCTCTGTAGACTGTGTGGTGTTCGGCTTTGAATTTGGCAGGTTAAATGTGCTGCTGATCGAACGCAACATGCAGTTTGAAGGGAGGGAATACAATGACCTTAAGCTTCCCGGTGACCTGGTAAGCAAAGACGAGAACCTCGATACTGCAGCCACCCGCGTACTCAGGGAGCTCACCGGCCTTGAAAATATTTATCTGAAGCAATACGGAGCGATTGGTTCTCCCCACCGGCTTAAAAGGCAGGCCCGCGACATGGAGTGGCTTAAATCTATTGGCCATCCTGAGGAAATTGTGGTGACGGTAGCGTATTATTCTCTTATCAACATTGACCGGGACAAAGTCAACAATTTTATCATTCAGTCGAACGCGCGATGGTACAAGGTTTCAGAAGTGAACGAACTTGCTTTTGATCATATATTCATTTTACAGCAGGCACTTCAGACTTTACGCTCTGATCTGAAATCCAGGCCAATTGCCTATGAGTTACTGCCTCCTAAATTTACCCTGGGGCAGTTGCAGCAACTGCATGAAGTCATTCTTGGAAGCAAGCTCGACAAACGCAATTTCCGTAAGAAGGTGGCCAATATGCCCTATATTCTGCCTATCAACGAGAAGCAGACCGACGTATCGCATAAGCCTGCGCGTTTCTATAGTTTCCACTCAAAGATCTACGAAAAGACCCGTAAAAATTCTTTTTGATTGCAGAAAAGAAGCTTTTCGGCCGGTCAAACTTTCAGAAAGATCTTTTTTCTGTAAAGGAAATATAAGAAGAACCACTTTACCAGAATAATGCTGAACTGGTAAAATACCGGTTTGAAGCTACCAAAGGAATCAGCAAAGCCATGAATAAATATATTGGCAATGATGCCGAAATCGAAGATTCCCTGAGCAACATAAATAGTTATCGGATTCAATCCTATAACGATAAAAGGGAAAGCCCATTTTCTGTAGCCCTTCACATCGATGATCCAGAAAAAGAGGCATAAGAGCAGGAAAGAGATTCCCACTGTTAGAAGCACATACGAACCCGTCCACAGATATTTGTTGATCGGGAAAACCAGGCTCCACAATAAAGCGCCGGCAATAAATGAAACACCGGAAATAACAAGGTTCCTGATTTTTTTTAACGCTTCGCCCGCTCCCAGCAGCCATCGGCCGGCAAGAACTCCGAACAATACATTGGTGATCGCGGGGAACATGGTGAGCATACCTTCATTATCACCATAAGTATAGCAGCAGAAAGAGCCAGGTAGAAACTGCCTGTCGATATACCCGCAGAGATTACCCTGGGGCGTAAGATCATAGGCACGAAAGCCCGGCGCCGGTATGAGCAGCAGGATTAGCCAGTAACCCAGCAATATAGAACCGGCCCAGATCAGTTGCGCCTTGTTCTTAAAATTCATCACAATAAGGGCAGCAAAGAAATAAGTAACAGCGAAGCGCTGCAAAACGCCTGAATAACGCTGAGCTGCAAAATCAAAGTTGAACAACCCGTTATAAATCAGTCCCAGCAGGAAAAGCAGCAAGGTTCTTCTGATGATATGCAGGTAAAGTTCCTTACGGGAATCGCCCCGTTCCAGGCGGCGTTCAATCGATAGGGGCATTACAACCCCCATGATAAACAAAAACAGGGGGAATATGATATCATAAAAACGGAATCCCGCCCATACCGGATGGTCCAGCTGTGCAGCCAGCCTCAGAAAAAACGGGGTGTTTATAAACGTGAACAACGCGATAAAGAAAGCGTCGCCGCTCGATATCCAGAACATGTCAAAGCCTCTTAAGGCGTCAATCGAAACGATACGCTTCGGTTGCGTACTTGTTGTTGATCCTGCCATACTTAAATTTTTATTCAGGTGTAAACGATGATTGAATTTCTTGCAAAACGGTATAGACTTCCTCCATTGAAGCGGCCGTGACCAGCCTTATCCGGTAAGGTTTGAACCCAGCGACGCCCTTGAAATAGCCGCTGTACATTTTGCGCATTTCAAACAGAGTATAACGTTCACCCTTATATACCAGTGATTTCTCCAGATGAAGCCTGAGTGTTTTTATTCTTTCACTGGCGGATGGCGGAGAGAGTAGCTCACCAGTCTCCAGGAAAGTCTTTACCTCCCTGAATATCCAGGGATTCCCTACAGCCGCACGGCCGATGAGAATACCATCCACGCCGTAACGCTCTTTCATTTCTTTGGCTTTGGGGCCCGAGTCAATGTCGCCATTACCAAAAACAGGTATTCTCATTCTCACATTATTCTTCACCTCACCGATCAGGGTCCAGTCGGCCTTGCCTCCGTAAAGCTGGGCACGGGTGCGGCCATGTATGCTGATAGCCTGGATTCCCACATCCTGCAGGCGTTCGGCAATATCAACGATTTCAAGGTGCTGTTCATCCCAGCCCAGCCTGGTCTTGGCGGTAACCGGCAGGGATGTCGATTTAACAACCCCTGCAGCCATAGCGACCATCTTCGGTATGTCCTGCAGCAGGGCTGCTCCTCCTCCTTTCATCACGATCTTGCGTACCGGGCAACCGAAGTTAAGGTCAATGAAATCGGGACCGGCCTGTTCAGCAGCCTCGGCTGCTTTCATCATCGAATCAATATTGGCTCCGAAAATCTGAATCCCTATTGGCCTTTCCTTAGGTTCAAACTGCATCTTCATCGCACTTTTCCAGGAATCGCGTATAAGCCCTTCGGCAGCCACGAATTCGGTAATCACCACATCCGCCCCGAAATCCTTGCAGATAGAACGGAAAGGAGAATCCGTCACATCTTCCATGGGAGCAAGGAATACAGGAAATTCCCCGGCTTCTATCGTGCCTATCCTCACCAAAATGTATTATTTTAGCGCAAAAATAGACAAATCCATAATACGTGATGAAACAAGCCTTATTAGGAAACCTTACACCATTCAGCCGCCTGATCTTTGCTGTTGCACTTACATTTTCCTGTTTCATTGTATTTTTTTTCGCCGCACTTTTGCTGGCCATACCCATTTATCATCTGGATCTCAAGGGGACCCTTGACCTCCTCAATCAGCCAGACAACCCCAAATCTCTGGTCCTGCTGAAATATTTTCAGGTGACCCAGAGTTTCGGGCTGTTCATCATCCCTCCGATCCTTATCGGGTATTTTTTTGAACAGAATGCCTGGTCATTCCTGAAGGCCAGGAGCACGGGCAACGGCAGCTTTTATTTTATTGTGTTTTTGCTGATGTTCGTTTCCCTTCCCTTCATCAACTGGCTGGTCGATATCAATGAAATGATGAAACTGCCTTCGTTTTTCAAAGGAATGGAAGACTGGATGAAGAACGCCGAAGAACAGGCCGGCCGACTTACTGATTCATTTTTAGCCGGTAAGTCGTTCAGCAGCTTCCTGTTCAACCTGTTTATGATCGGCCTGCTGCCGGCCGTGGGGGAGGAGTTCATGTTCAGGGGGGTACTGCAAAAACTTCTCGGGAACTGGTTTAAAAACATTCACGTGGCCATAATGATCACCGGTTTCCTCTTTGGCGCCATGCATATGCAGTTTTACGGCCTGCTTCCCAGGATGGTCCTTGGAATTATATTTGGCTATCTCTTTTACTGGAGCGGATCTATATGGCTTCCGGTATTCGCCCATTTTGTGAACAACAGCGGGGCCATCATCATTTCCTACCTTGCCAGCCTGGGGCTGATCAGTCAGAAATACCAGGACTTTGGCAGCACCCACAGCATCTTGCTTATCTTGCTTAGCCTGCTGATGACGATGTCGTGTATGTTCATGGTTTACAGGCGAAAACCACTGTGATCAGTTTTTTATAAACCGACTTTATTCAAGACAAAGGTATACTCTGAATCCTTCTTTTTGTTATCAAACGCTTCAGGATCATTTCCATACTTAATGATAAATTTCTGAAGATCTGCGGTGGCAGCAGTGAGGACGATCTGGTAACTGTCCTGATCTTTTTTATCAAGGTCGAACTGGACTCTTTCATGGGCTACCTTGATGCGGCTCTCATTGAAAAGTTTCATTAACCATTCCTCATTATACCATTTAATTGTGATCTGGTTGGCCGACAGTTCAACCCTGGCAAGTGTATGTGCCGGGACCAGATGCATTACCGCAAGGTCAGTGCCTTCTATGTCGGGCAGGAAAAAGTCAAGGTACAACTGATTGCCAAGGCTGAAAAGATGCACCAGGAATTTTGAGGTCCCTTCTTTATTGGTATAAATAATATCGTAACTCTTAGCTGTTGTTTCATCCTTGAATAAACCTGCAGATGCTTTATGCTGTCTGATTTCCCATTTGGACGAATCATTTCCAAGGTAGATTCCCGTAAGTTCAGGTTTATATACCAGGTCTTTTTCATTGTAAAAAGGGTGAAGCGATTTCACGAGGCAGCCACTCATTGTCATTACAATCAGGGCTGTGAGAATTATCAGTTTTGATTTCATGATCGTAGTTTTATGCTGCAAAGTAAGCACCTCTGCGGGCGGAATCAATATTTTTTCGTTGAACAGCATAAAATACCCGACAAACGTATTTAATAATCCGTTTATCTTTGTTTCATGAACAGGCTTTTCGAACCTCTTACCGGCAGCAACCTCAGCCCTTTCGATATTTTTCTGCTTGTGCTGTATGCATGCACAAGTCTTGGAATCGGTTTATATGCCTCCCGCCGCAAATCCGATTCCGATTTTATGATCGCCGGGCGCAGCATTGGCATCATCGGTTTCGTGACTTCGGTCGTTGCAAGCTATATCGGCGGGGCTGCACTGGTAGCTTATTCAGCTTACGTATACCGTTTCGGGATTTCTGCCTTTGCCGTTTTTGTGGGTACAGCTATAGGTTTTCTGGTATTCATCCCTTATGGCCATAAGCTCAGGAAATTCAGCGGGATAAAACAGTTTTATACCCTTTCAGACTGGTTTTATTTTAAGTTCGACAAAGCCACAGGTCTCTTTTCGGCCATCATTCTGCTGATCGTTTATTCAGGCATGCTTCTGAACCAGTTTATTGCCGGTAGCAGCCTGCTGGCAAGCATCAGCGGATGGTCATACGAAACCGGACTGCTACTGAGCGCCGCCCTCATTATGACATACCTTCTGGCCGGAGGGTTTCGTAGCGTGATCCGAACCGACATATTCCAGTATTTTGTATTGCTGGTTATCATCATCCTTATCGCCTCGGTGATCTTTCAGGAAAAACGCGATGTTGTGCTCGAACTGGTTGATTTTTCGCGGATGAATATCGGGATGACTATCGCTTTCACCGCTTTCGGGATCTTTATCATTTTCCAGTCGGCCGAGTACTGGCAGAGAGTTTACGGTGCCCGTTCCGACCGTATCGTTCGCGACGGATTTATACTTTCGGCCGTATTTACCGTGATTACCGGGATCGCCATTACCATGGTGGGACTGGCGGCCCACAGTCATCTGGCAGATATTGAATCGAAGGATGCCTTTGCAAAAGGGCTTACACTGCTGCTTCCCCGCAAACTTCTCGGTGCGGCCCTCATCATGGTGTTTGCAGCTATCATGAGCGCTGCCGATACTCAGATTTTCGTGCTCGCATCGTCGGTGGCAGTAGACTGGTACGACAAACTCTCGGGGAGAAAGTCAGATGATAAACAACGTATGCTCATTACCCGCCTCGGCATCATCGGCTTTACTTCGCTGAGCTGCATCGGGGCCTATTTTCTCAGAGACCTGGTCGCCGTTATCATCTTTATTACCTGTATAGGCTTTACCATCATTCCGGCTTCGGTGGCTTCCTTTCACTGGAAGATCAGCAGCAAAGCAGCCCTGGCCAGCTTCATCGGCGGGATTACCTACGTGTTTATACTTATCGTGATTGCCTTATTCCAGGGCCATCCGAAGGAATTCTTTAAAGACAATGCCGATCTGACAATACTGTCTATCGTGGTCTCCACGCTGACCCTGTTCATTGTAAACCTGTTTACCCGACCCCGGTCATCATGAAAAAAAGTTCACTGCTCCTTGTATTGGTCGTTTTTGTTTTTTCTTTGCGGATGGCTCATGCCCAACTTGATACAACACTTCATAAAAAAGAGAACAGGAAAAAAGGATGGACGTTCGGGGCTCTGCCGGTCTTGGGTTATGATGCCGACCAGGGGTTTCAGTTTGGCGCCCTGGCACAGGTTTTTAACTATGGCGACGGCTCAACTTATCCCGAATACAAACATACTTTTTATGCCGAAGTCTCTTTCTTTACCAAAGGCAGCTCGGTATTCCAGTTGTTCTACGATTCAAAATACCTGATCCCCGGGAATATCCGTTTTACCGGCGATGTCACCTACCTTCCTGAGCGGGCGCTTGATTTCTATGGATTTAACGGATATGAGGCGAACTATGTGCCTTCAGTTCAGAACCAGGACAGCCCCGATTATATTTCCAGGGTTTACTATCGTTGCCAAAGGAGGTTGTTTCGGCTGATGGCCGATTTCCAGGGCCCTATATTCGGGCAGAAGGTGAGGTGGCTGGCCGGAGTGAATTTTTTCGACATCCGTTTAGCCACCGTCGACATCAGCAAGATCAATGCCGGCAAGAAAGAAAGTAAACAGCTCCCCGACACATCCCTGCTGTGGGATAACTACGTGAAGTACGGGTTGCTTACCCCTCAGGAAGCCGGCGGGGGCACTCTTACTTTCCTGAAACTGGGGCTCATCTATGATACCCGCGACAATGAGGCGGCTCCTAACAAAGGGATATGGTCGGAGGTTCTGGTAATGCTTGCACCCACTTTCCTGGGCAACAGCCCATACGCTTTTGTGAAACTTGCAGTCACCCACCGTCAGTTCGTTTCCCTGGTTAAAAAATACCTTGTATTCGCATACCGCCTGAATTACCAGGGAACCATCGGGGGCACCTCACCTTATTATATAGATCCGTATATGTTCACGTCATGGTCGCTGTCGACCAAACCCGACGGTCTGGGTGGTGCCAGAACTATGCGGGGCATCCTCCGCGACAGGGTGGTTGGCGATGGCGTGGTCCTTGGAAATATCGAACTCCGCTGGAAATTCTGGAGGACTCACTTCCTGAAACAAAACCTGTATTTCGGGCTCGTTGGTTTTCTGGATGGCGGGATGGTGGTACAGTACCGGAAAGTATATAAAGACCTGATACCCTTAAGCCTTCAGCCGTTTTACTTCAATACCTCCAGCGACGGGATGCACTTTTCAACCGGTCTCGGACTGAGGCTGGCACTGAACGAAAATTTCGTGCTTACTGTCGATTACGGCTTCGCATTGAACAAACAGGATGGTACCAACGGGCTTTATATCGGACTGGGGCATATGTTCTGATATATTATTCGGTGCTGCAATTGAAACTGACAAAAAAACATATAAGAAAGCCTGTAAATAAGTACCGGACCCGTTTGAGGAACACTGGTCTCTGGTGTACAGCCATTCTCTTTTTAATAATGCTGATGTGCCTGATTTTCCGTAATCCGGTACTGAGAGTAGTAATGGCTTCAAGGATCAGCCGGTTCAATTCTGCATACAATGCCGACCTGAAAGTACACAAGGCAAGGTTTCTGGGTGTTTCTACTGTTTTTCTGACGGGGATAAGCCTGAAACCTGCTGATGGCGATTCTCTTCTGCGAATCGATACACTCGTTGTTTCTGTAAATGCCTTTAAATTGCTTGAAGGGAGGCTGAATATTACGGCGGTGGAAATCCGTAACCTCTACCTTACTGTAAACCGCCGCGACAGCCTTACCAATTATAGTTTCCTACTCTCTTCAGGGCAAACTTCCACTCCTAAAGATAACTCTGCAGGCTCAGCATTGACCGAAAGCTCCGAACCAGTCTCAAGTGAGACCAACTATTCCGAAACAGCAAACCGGATCTTCCGGTTGGTGTTCGATAAAATACCCGGAGAAATGGAGGTTAGCAATCTGAAAATAAGGAGTACCACAGGTTCCCATGTTGTTGAGTTGCATCTCCACAAGTTCGCCATTGTTAATCATACATTTTCAACGAACATCCTCATCACTGAAGATTCAGCAAAATCAGTCTGGAAGGCCGAAGGAAAGCTTGACAGCCGGAACCGGTATGCAGAAGCCGTTCTCTCATCCGCAGATAATAAGAAGATAACCTTCCCATATATAGGTTTTAAATGGAATGCAAGCCTGGGGTTTGATTCGCTTGATTTCAGTCTGTCGGCAGGGAGTTTCAGGAATGATGCGGCCGGGATCAAAGGCCGAATAGCGTTTAAAGGACTTCAGGTGTTTCATGAAAAGATAGCAACCGATACGGTGAAGTTTCAGAAGCTGGGCATAGATTACCTGCTGAATTTCGAATCCGGAGCGATCGAACTGGATTCGGCCACTGAAGTTTTTTTTAATGACCTTGATTTTCATCCTTATATAAAATATCGCCCTGGCCCATCGCCTCAGATCACAATAAAGATAAATAAACCGCCATTCCCGGCCAGGCAACTTTTTTCATCCCTGCCCGAAGGCTTGTTCGCAAACCTTAAAGGCCTAGAAACCACAGGAGAACTTTCTTATTTCCTGGATTTCTTTGCTGATCTGGCTAAACCGGATTCATTAATATTTGAAATGGAGCTGAAACGACTGCAATTCAGGGTGTTGTCATATGGAAACGGTAGTTTGCTGAAGCTCGGCAGTTCGTTCATGTACACGGCCTTTGAAGATGGCGAACCTGTAAAGACGTTTGAAATCGGTTCCGCGAATCCTGACTTCCGTAAACTTTCGCAGATCTCACCTTTTCTGCAGTACGCAGTGATGACTTCCGAAGACGGGGGGTTTTACCAACACCGGGGCTTTCTTCCCGAGGCTTTTCGTGATGCCATAATCGAAAATATCAAGGAAGGACGTTTTGTACGAGGGGGAAGCACGATCAGCATGCAACTTGTAAAAAATGTGTTCCTGAGCCGGAACAAAACCATTGCCCGTAAGCTGGAGGAGGCCCTGATTGTATGGCTTATCGAGAACCAGCAACTTTGCAGCAAAGACAGAATGTTCGAGGTATATCTCAATATCATCGAATGGGGGCCGGTGATCTATGGTGCGAATGAGGCTTCACATTTTTATTTTAACAAGGAAGCTTCTAAGCTTACACTTGCTGAGGCCATCTTTATGGCTTCAATTATTCCCCGACCTAAATGGTTCAAATATAATTTTGACGAAACAGGCCACCTCAAAGCCAGCATGGCCGAATTTTACAGACTTGTCTCGGCCAAAATGCTGAATAAAGGCTGGATCACCCAGCACGACTTCGATAATCTGGTCCCGGATGTGGAGATGAAAAACAGATAACAGATAGCAGATAACAGATAGCAGATATCAGATTTCACCATTTCACCATTTCACCATTTAATTATTATCTTTACTGCACAAATTTCTCGTTTATGGAAGATATGTCATTCCAGCATTACCTCCTGGGTTTATTCGCTGTAGCCAATAATGTGGCCGCCATACCTCTTTACGTAAACCTCTTGCAGGGCCGGTCGGTAAGGGAGCAGATCAAACTTTGTAACATCGCCACTCTGACTTCTTTACTCACCATGATCATCACCATGTTTGCAGGCATGGTGGTACTGAATTTTTTCCAGATCAGCATCCCGGCTTTTCGCATTGCAGGCGGACTTCTGCTGCTCAGTACAGGGTTCAGCATGATGAACTCCGTACAGAGAACCATCGAACTTACAGAACAAACATTCTCGAAAATTATTTCCACGGCTATCATCCCCATTGCGATCCCAATGACCACGGGAGCAGGCACCATGTCGACTGTCATTCTTTTCTCCGAATCGGCTCATGGCCAACCCTATCTTCATTTTGCACTCCTGGCCGCAATCGGAGTTATGACGCTGATCATCTGGCTTTCGTTCCGTTATGCTCCTAAAATCGTTAACTACTTTGGCGAAACAGGGTTGGATGTGCTGACCAAAATATTCGGACTCATCACTCTCGCACTGGGGATTCAGTTTATCCTGACCGGATTGTCGGGGGCATTTCCAAAGTTTCTTTAAAACAGTTACATATGAAGTACGATGAACTTTTATTTACGGCCAACAAGAAGGCCCGGAAAATGGAAGACTTTGATGCCGGATATACCGGCAATTTCAAGAGTATGGGAGAAGCTGAGAAAGATCTTGCGAAGAACCTGAAAAAGATGGCAAAGAGCCAGGAAAAGCTCTATGCCGAAGGAAAGCAGTCGCTGCTCATCGTCTTGCAGGCACTCGACGCAGCGGGAAAAGACGGTGCCATCAAGCATGTGATGTCTGGTCTGAATCCCCAGGGATGCAGGGTCTCGTCATTCAAGACGCCTTCGGTCTACGAACTGGACCATGATTTTCTCTGGAGGGCCCACTGGGAGATCCCCGACAGAGGGAAGATAGGCATATTCAACCGTTCCTATTACGAGGAGGTACTCGTGGTGAGGGTGCACCAGAATATTCTGAAAACCGAGAAACTGCCCGGTCTCAAAGAACAGATAGAAGGAGGCCACATCTGGCAGGAGAGGTACCAAGACATCAACAACTTCGAGCTGCATCTTATGCGTAGCGGGATGCAGATCCTCAAATTCTTCCTGAACATCTCTAAAAAGGAACAGAAAACCCGCTTCATGGAACGTATCGGGAACCCCGAAAAGAACTGGAAGCTTTCGCCCAATGATGTCAAGGAAAGGCAATACTGGAACGACTACATGAAAGTATATTTTAAGATGCTCCAGCATACTTCCACAAAACATGCTCCATGGTACATTATCCCGGCCGACAACAAATGGTTCTCGCATATTGCCATAGGCGAAATTGTTGAGGCTAAACTTAAAGAGATGAACCCTCAGTTTCCTGAAGTGAGCGAAGAACAGAAACAGGCATTAGCAGATGCAAAAGCAACCTTGGATCATGAATAGAGATTTGCTCCCAACCCCCAACAACATGCGCACACACCTTACTATACTGATTTTTTTCATCGTTTCGGGGCCGATTTTCTGTCAGGGCACCCAACCTACCTCATCCGCCCAGATAAAATTAATCAGCACGGGCCAGGTTTTACAGGATCTGCAGCAGAACCAGAAGGTATCGAAATATTATGAGACTTCCCAGGATCTGATTTTCCTTGACGAGAACCTGATCGCGGCCTTGAATGCGATCACCCCCGGAACCGTAAGCCAGGAGAACATGGATTATATGAAGTATATCAATTCAAGGGACCAGAAACCTTACAGGGAGGTTTGGGATCATAATTTATACCTGAAATATGCTGTTACCATAACCGGCATCAGTCAATTACTGACTGACCCGGCCACTTTTTCGGATTTGAAAAAAAGGCTTGGGAGGGAGTTCAACCGCCTGGATCCGACCGTGTTCATTAATGGAAGCGACAGGATCATGTTCATTCTCAGATCACCTGGCTCAGAGGCGGGTTCTTTTTACAGGGCCATTTTGAGTAATGGCTCAATGCGTATCGACGAAATCTCTAACTGGAGAGATAGCTGATTTTATAAATTTAAAAAACGTTAACGGGATTAATATGAAAAAATATTCCCTTCTGCTTCTGATCGCCTTTATCCTTTTGAGCGCTCCTTTGCTCCTGGCCCAGGAGAATGCCCCGCCTGTTGATATCGGGAAGGAAAGCATGTATTTTCCTCATCGCTACCAGAAATATCATGTGCAGACGGGCCTTGGTCTTTTTTTTACCAAACTCCCTTTCGACTGGGTAGAGTCTGCACTGGAGGCACCCCTGATATCGCTTCATCTTACTTTTGGCCTGCCGGCCGGGTTTTCGCTCGAGGGAAACGTCAACACCATTTTCGTATCAAACCAGGTAAGTCTCGGGGTCCGCTGGAATTACATTTACCGGAATTTCTCGTTTAATCTCGGTTATGACCTTGGCTATTCGCTGGGCATTATGACCTTTGCCGGGTTTAAAAACATGGGGATGATGCTGACCCAGTATCCTAATCTTTCTATTGGCTTTAAAACCAAAACCCTTGCTTTCACTGTCAAAGGCGAAGCTGTGATCATAGCCTGGGGTCAGATGAAAACCGGTGAGAACGTGCTGATGAATAACCCCGACTTTTTTGATGGTGTAACCGGAGCGATCTATCTCGAACAACGCATCTTCAAAAAGAAAATCCTGATTATCGGATTCAAGGATAATTATGTAAAATACTACTGGCCGGCATGGATGGTCTTTACTACCTTCAACCGTTACTATCACATTCCCGAACTTCATATTTTATGGGTATTATGAAAAACTGGCTGTTAACCATTTTTTGTATGGCCTTGCTGATGGCGGGCTGCAATAAATCAAAGGATGTCCCTGTTCCCTCCGAGGGGCCCAATTCCTTCCTTACCCAGACTTATCCCTTGCCCGATAATTCAAGGAAAATCATGGATGGGATCTATAAAGTTACAGCCGGGAATGAGCTTTTCGGCGACCAGGTCGTGCTGAAGTGGTCGAGGAAGAAATTAACGATGATGTGTTCCGACGGGCATTATTCTGTGCTCGACGTGGGGCAGCTTGATTCTGTGATCGTGATCCAGGGGTACTGGAGGTATTGTTACAACGACAATACCGGGCTGCTGAACGCTTATATTGCAAGGGATGAAGGTGGAAGTGAAATCGTGAACGGGGTCACTACGCCGATGATCATACTCCGCGGAGCATACGGGAAAACAGGCAACGAATTAGACAAAGCGCTTGAGCTGGTCTACCAAAGGCCCATCTCTCCAGCCCTTCTCAGCAAAAAGTTCTCCATCCTGGCGCATCGTTCGGGAGGCCGCACATCTGATCATCTGCCGGTATCGGAAAACAGCATAGCCATGATCAACTTCACCGAAGGCCTTGGCTCTACTGGCATTGAGGTCGACGTTCAGCTTACCAGAGACGGGATCCCTGTGCTGTTTCATGACGGGGATATTAACATCCGCCTTACACAGAAAGGGCCGCTTTCGGGGCCTATCCATGACTTTACATACATGCAGCTGTATTACCTGGTGTCGCTCATCCACGGAGAACATATTCCGAGGCTTAACGATGCGCTGATGTTCGTGGTCGACAGCACTCTGATTACCGATGTTTACCTTGATATGAAAGAGAATGTGAATTCTATGTCGACGGTCATCCCCATACAGAAAGAAATGTTGCAAAGAGCGAAAGACAAAGGCCGTGACCTTCATATATATGTGGGCCTGCCATCTCAGGATGCCATAAACGATTTTATGAACCAGCCCGATTATCTGATCACCCCTTCACTTTGTGAATTAACAGTGGATGACGTGGTGAGGACCAACTCGATGGTATGGGCTCCCCGCTGGACTGAGGGGACCCAGAACGACCTGGTAGCGCAGATCCATACCCAGGGCCGCATTGCCTGGACCTGGACGCTCGACAACGTGGAGTGGATAAAAGAATATATCAATGACGGAAATTTCAACGGCATACTTACCAACTATCCGTTCGTGGTGGGGTATTATCATTATATAAGGGAGAAATAAGGCATGAAAAAAATCACTGTTATAATTCTGTTTTGTCTGCTCGCCTGCTTTAATGTTCGCTCGCAGGAAGGCAACTCCCGGGTCACGCATTTCTCCTTAGCCATCGGTGCCGGCTGGTCTCATTATTTTGCAAACATGGATCTGGTGCCGGCCAGGAATGTTCATAAAGAGTTTATTGGTACTTCATTCCAGTTCATGTGGGAGCCTGAGTACCGGCTCAGTCTTGGTCTGGAGACTGGTCTTTACAGGATATTCAAGGTAGATTCGGTGCTTACAAAGGAATATACCATGGATTCGAGGATGTATATGATTCCATTGCTGCTGGTGATAAGAATGAGGATAGTTGATCATTTTTATCTCTCCGTGGCTCCCGGACTTGCAATTCAGCTATTGCAGATCAGAGGGATCGGAGAAACGATCAGCAGCACCCAGTATTCCTTTGCAAATTTTGAAGCCTGCGCTTCCTATCTGTATCCCCTCTCCAAACGATTCGTAGTCGGATGCGAAGCGAGATTTTTCTATATCGGCGCAACAAACGATAATATCATGTCGCTGAACGCCGTCTTTGCCCTTAGATTGTGATAATACATTTTTTATCTAGTGTTATGGCCAGGAGAAAATAATTTCGATAATTGAAATCCTCCCTGGGAGGGGTGTAGAAATTCCAAAAACTTTATAAAAAATTTATACAATAAATTGAAAATGCAAGACATTCAATTTATTATATGTTATCTTTGTGACAATTACATTCCATGAATTCCATCACAATATTTTATTTTCACAACATAACATACACCCAAACCCAAACAAAGGTCTTATGAGAAAAATTTTACTTCTGTGCTTGGTCCTGCTAACAAGTGTTTTTACTTTCGGGCAAATCATTTTTACCCAGAATTTTGAAGCAACATGGACTTTACCTCCAACGCTCAGTCCTGCCTGGAGCGGTACCACCACTCCGGCCAATAATGTCTGGCATAAAAATAGTTATACTACCGGTTGGACCAGTGGTACGACTGCTGCGTATGCGCCCACGGGTGCTAACGGCACCACGGCTTCGGCAAGGTTTCATACGTATTACGCCAATGCAGGAACAACCGGGGACTTTATCACTCCGGTCATGAATTTTTCGGCTTATACAGCCGGACAGGTCGCGGTAAAGTTTTATTATATAAATACCGATGGGACTGATGTTGTGGATGTTTATTCCTCCGACAATGGAGGTACTACATGGTCAGGTTCTCTGATGACACTGACCACTACTGCAACATGGCAGGAATTTTTTGTTTTCCTTCCAGGCAATTCAGCAACTACCAAAATTAAATTTACAGCAACCTCTGATTATGGGTATACAGATATCGGCATTGACGAGGTAAGGGTACTTAAACCAACCACTCCCGCTCCCCCAATTTCCTTCACTGTAACCGGTGTTACAAGTGGCGGAATGACAATAGGGTGGACCGATAATTCAACCAATGAAGTCGGGTTCAGGGTGTATCGTTCCACAGACGGGATAACCTACACCCAAAACGGTGCAGATATCATCTCAACAACAGTCGGAACCACAGGAACTTTATATTCCCAGGCACAAACCGGACTTTGGGCAAATCTCACCTATTATTATAAGGTCGTTGCTTATGCAGACCTTGAATCTTCTATTCTTGCAGGCTCAAGAGCAACCCTGCCTCCGACTCCGATTTGCGGAACAAAAACAGTGGGAGCTTCAGGTGCTGATTATGTGAACCTTTCTACTGCCATAGATGATCTGAAGGGTCATTCTTTGACTTGCCCTCTCACATTCTTACTGAATTCAGATTACAGTTCGGCAGCTGAGACCTGGCCCATCGTTATTCAGGTTATTCCCGGATCCAGCCCAACCAACACCATCACGATCAAACCAAATACCGGGATCACGGCAAGCCTTTCAGGAAGCATGACTGCTGGTGCCCTCATCAAAATATTAAACAGCAATGTGATCATTGATGGCTCAAACTCTGCCGGCGGAACGACCCGGGATCTTACGATTACAAACACTTCAGCAACTACGCCCAATGTCGTTTTAATAGGTTCAACAGGAACAACTCCTATAACTAATATCACTATAAAGAATACTGTTCTGATCAATGGAGTGAATACCTCCAACGCTGTTTCTCTTGGCAGTTCAACAACCATTGGTGCAACGGGATATTTCAATAATATCACTTTTCAGAATAACAGTATTCAGAAAGCACTGATCGGTATTTTTTGTTCTGCAGTGGATGTCACGGGGAATGGCACCGGCTTGCTGATTACAGGAAATGACATGAACACAGCAGGCGCCAATTCGATCCGTGACGAAGGTGTTTATGTTAAGGGAGTTCAGGATGTAACCATTTCCAGCAACAACATTGGGAATATTGCCAATGCCAATGCCGAGAACGTGGCGGGGATATGGATTGCCGACGGGATTCATAATGCAACAATCTCGGGCAATAACATTTCAGCTATTTCGCTTACATCCAATAACGCGGGCGTAGTACTTGCCGGGATTTATGTTAACACGATTATTGCTCCGGCAAGTATCAGTATCACGGGCAATACTATCCAGACGCTTGCCAACACAGGTAATGCCGGAGGTTTTGCGGGAATAATCTCATACAGTCCCAATACGAATATTACGAATAACACGGTTTCGGGCCTTACACAAAATGGCAACACTGCCGCTACCAATGCTTTTTGGGGAATTTTGCAGATCTATGGAGCAAATTCTTCTATATCTGGAAATACCGTTTCCGGCCTCACCACAAGCAGGGCCAGTTCTATTGCCACCGGAATTGAGGTTCAGAGTCTCAGTAGCGGGATCGTGATCGAGAGGAATACAATTTCCAACATTAAAAGCACTAATGCAAACAGTACTGCCATCGGTCTGGCATTAAATTCCACCGCTACGCTATCAAATATCAATGCGTATAACAATTTGATTTATGATGTCGCCAGCGCCGGGTTCAATTCTCTTTCTACGCGTAACGGATATGGAATCACGATTGGATCCGGCAACGGATACAACCTGTATCACAATACTGTACGCTTATCCACAAATCAAACTCTGGCTACCGGCTTGCCAGCTTGTCTGATGATAGCTTCAACAGCTACTGTCCTTGATATCAGAAACAATATTTTCTTTATAGATGCAACGATAGGGACAAATCGTTTTGCAATTATTTGTAATGCAGACATTTCTGCATTTTCAAAGATTGATTATAACGATTATTTTTCTTCCGGAACAAATCTCGGCTATATTGTAAGCAACAGGGCCACTCTTGCCGATATCCAGACCGGTTTCGGGGGCAACAATAACTCACAGAATATTAATCCGGTTTTTGTTGGCACAGACCTTCACCCTACCAATACAGCACTTGCTAATGATGGGTTCTACCTGGCTTCAGTTCCCACCGATTTTTCCGGCGCAACCCGGCCTTCACCCCCTGACCTGGGAGGATATCAGTTCTCACCTAACCAGGCTGTAACTACGGTGACTGCAACAAATCGTACCTGTACTACAGTTACACTTAATGGATTGGTTAATGCCAATAATCTGAACATACTTTCGGGTTTCGAATATGGCCTTACCACGGCTTACGGCAATTCAGTTTCTGCAGGTACAATCACAGGAAATACCCCGACTGCAATTTCTGCCGACCTAACCGGGCTCACCATTAATAACACCTATCATTACCGTGCCAATGGAAACAGCGGAAGCACGGTAATCTACGGTTCGGATTTGACCTTTAGTACTGCAGTCCCGCCGGTTGTTGCAACGGTTGCAGCCCTGCCTGTTCTCCCGACATCAGCAACCTTGAACGGAACGGTGAATCCGAAGAATGGAACCACAACGGTGTCGTTTGAATACGGTCTCACAACAGCTTATGGTTTAATCGCGAATATAGCAGGCACTTTGACAGGCAATACGGTACAAAACTTCAATGCTACCATTGCAGGGCTTATGATCAATACCACGTATCATTACCGGGCTAAAGCGGAGAGCCCTGCAGGAACTGTTACCGGTTCAGATATGAACTTTTATACAAATTGTGTAATTCCCCCCCCTTCAGGTACAATAACGGGACCTGCAGCGGTATGCAAAAACGGTTCCGGATATGTTTTTTCTGTAGCCTTGATTCCGAATGGTTTTTTATATAACTGGACCTTCCCTGCAGGATTCACTATCACATCCTTTCCTCATTCAAATATTATCATGGTAAGTGTTTCGTCTGCCGCGGTTTCAGGCATAGTCTCAGTTCAGGCTGTCAGCGACTGCGGGGCTCCCGGTACACCTTCAAATACCACGATCACAGTGAATAATCAGCCTGTCCCTACTATTTCTTCAGGAGCTTCTCTGGTATGTCAATCTACAAATAATACGTACACGACCCAGGCCGGTAAATCATCCTATGGTTGGAGCGTTACACCCGATGGCACGATCAGCGCAACCGGGAATCCCGAGGTAGTTACTATCAGCTGGACAGCTACTGGTTCGAAAACCGTGGGAGTTGTTTATTCCGATCCTGTAACAGGTTGTCCTGCTGCAGCTCCCGGTACTCTGGCGGTTACCGTGGCTGCTGCACCGGTACCCGCGATCACAGGCCTCAACAGCATGTGCATCAATTCCGGGTTTTATGAATACACCACGGCAACGGGGAATACATCATATAGTTGGACTGTTTCCTCTGGAGGTACAATTACTTCAGGTCAGGGTACGGCTATTGCCCAGGTAGTATGGAATGCCCCTGGTCCCCAATGGGTAGCAGTTAATTTTAATAACGCATCCAATTGTTCCGCACTTGTTCCAACGGTATACAATGTAAATGTAAATGCAATGCCGGAACCGGCTGGATCGGTTTCAGGATCACAGTCGGTATGCTTTGGAAGCAGTGGTATTTCTTATTCTGTGCCGCCCATCACTAATGCGGTCACTTATATATGGTCACTGCCGGCTGGAGCGACCATCAGTTCCGGAGCCGGGACCAATTCCATTTTGGTTAACTATAGCCAGTCGGCTCAGTCGGGAGCTATTACCGTTTACGGTAACAGCCTTTGCGGGAACGGCGCTGCCTCAGCTCCTTTCAATGTGACTGTTACCCAGTTGCCGGTTGCAGCAGGGTTGGTTTCGGGTACTGATTCCGTGTGTGCAGGAGAGCAGGGTGTTGCTTTTTCTGTTGACCCGGTAACCAATGCAACAGGCTATGTCTGGAGTTTACCGGCCGGAGCAAACATAGCTTCCGGTGACAACACTCCCCAGATCACCGTCGATTTTAACATGGGTGCAGTATCTGGCGGCATTTCAGCTCATGGAACCAACCAATGCGGTGTTGGTGTTGAATCTCCCGCTTTCCCCGTGTCAATAAAACTATTGCCTCATACCCCGGTGATATATGCCGGTGGCGATACCCTTTTCAGCGATGTAACTGATGGCAATCAATGGTATTATGAAGGTAGTCCGATACTTACGGGCACAGGACAAACGCTGGTGGCTTATTATACCGGCTGGTACTGGGACAGGGTATTCCTGAACGGCTGCGGATCGGATACTTCAAACAATATCCATATGGTAATAACAGGAATCAATGAGCCGGCTTCTTCCAGCTTTGTAGTTTATCCTGTACCAAGCAACGGGGCATTCACATTAAAGATGAATACTCCTGAGGCCGAATCCTTCGACATCAGCATCAGTAATAATCTGGGTGTCGTTGTATTCACCAGGAAGAATGTACAAGTACGGGGACCTGCAGATTTATTAATAGACCTTGGCCTGGTTTCTTCAGGAGTCTATACTATGGTTATCCACAATGCCAACTATAGGGTCATCAGAAAAATATTAGTAAACAGGTAGGTTCTTCCACCTCAAAAATCAGTAATCATAAAAAAAACAATAAATATAACTCAAGCCATGAGAAAGATTCCATTATTTTTATTAGTGCTGTTATTTAGCATTAATATCGTTTTTGGGCAGGACAACGTTTCCCGGCCTATCGTTCAAGCTCCGATTTATTTTGATGTATCACCCCCCTTAAGGGATATGGCTAATCGTGCGCCAGGGAAAGCTGAAACTTCCTGGAAGGACGGAATCGTCAAGAACAAATTCAATGTCAGGCCACGGATTCAAGGACAGGCACCGGGTGGACTGACAGATCCGGCAATTCAGACCATGAATGGAATGCTTATGACAGATACTACCATCGCGAACTTTGAGGGAAACTCAAATACCGAAGGTTATACTCCTCCTGACACCCATGGAGATGTTGGGCCAAATCATTATTTCCAGACTGTAAATTGCCATTTTTCGATATACAGTAAAACCGGCGCACTATTAATTGGCCCATTGGCCAATAGTTCTGTTTTCGCCGGCTTGCCAAACAATTCAAATGATGGCGATGCAGTGGTGTTGTATGATGAACAGGCCGACCGTTGGCTTTTTTCTCAGTTCTCACTGCCTAATTACCCCAACGGGCCTTTCTACCAGATGGTTGCGATATCCGCCACCCCTGACCCGACAGGCAGTTGGTACCGTTATCAGTATTCCTTCGCGAATATGCCCGATTATCCGAAATTCGGCGTTTGGCCCGATGCATATTATATGTCGATGCATATGTTTGCCTCCGGTTCAGGTGCTTATGCAGGTACCGGCGCCGTGGCCTACAATCGTACACTTATGTTGGCAGGAAGCCCTTCGGCAACAATGATCATGTTTACGAAACCAACATCAAACGAAGCCTGGGGATGGCTACCTTCCGATTGTGACGGGACTTTCCCCACCGGTAATCCTCCCAATTATTTCCTGTATAGTATCAATGGCGCTTCCCCCCATCTTGGGCTTTGGGAATTTCATGTAGACTGGGTTACAACAGCCAATTCAACTTTCGCCAATTTCACTACAATTCCTATCAATGCATATACAGCGAACATAACAGGGATCAGACAACCCAATACAACGGTAAAAGTTGATCCTCTGAATGACCGTATGATGTACCGGCTTCAGTACCGTTCCTTCGCGGGATATTCTACAATGGTTTGTAATTTTACTGTTGATATTTCAACCACTGTTGCAGGAATCCGGTGGTATGAGTTAAGGAAATCGGGAGGCGCCTGGTCCATCTACCAGCAGGCAACGTATGCTCCATCAGACAATAACAGTCGCTGGATGGGAAGTATTGCAATGGATTCCAGCGGAAATATGGCCCTGGGCTATTCTGTTTCCGGTACAAGCCTTTACCCGTCAATTAGGTATACCGGACGAAAAAAGAATGATGCGCTGAACCAGATGACCATCGCCGAGAAAGGGATCATTAATGGCGGGGGATCTGCAACTGAGGCTACTTACCATCGTTGGGGTGATTACAGCGCATTGAGTTGTGACCCGGTTGAAAGAGGTACGTATTGGTATACCCAGGAATATTTCGCAACGACTTCATCAACGGGTTGGAAAACAAGAATTGCCTCTTTTAAATGGAACAATCCACCAACGGTAACCACCATGGCAGCTACAGGTGTTACCTGTACTGTAGCTACCCTCAATGGGAGCGTCTGCCCCAACGGAGCAGTAACGAACTATCATTTCGAGTGGGGCACCACAACGGCCTATGGTTTCAACACTACCATTACGTCGGCAGGTACAGGTTATGCAGTCACTAACGTAAGCGCACCTATAGCAGGTCTTGTTAATGGTACAACATATCATTTCCGCCTGGTCGCCGTGAGCTCTGATGGCACCACCAACGGCAGCGATCTGACATTAATACCTTGTGCAGCTGCTGTTGCTACCAATGCGGCAACGGTGATCACCATGACCTCGGCTACCTCCGGTGGTAATGTGACCACCGACGGAGGGTCTCCTGTTACAGCCCGCGGAGTTTGCTGGAGCACTTCGGCCAACCCTGTTGCTTCCGGTAATCATACCACCGATGGATCAGGATTAGGAACTTATGTAAGCCTGATAACAGGCCTGACCGCAAACACTCTGTACCATATCAGAGCGTATGCAACAAATGGAAACGGAACATTTTACGGTAATGATCTTACTTTCACTACTCAATGTATGGTTTCCACCTTGCCATTCAGCGAAGCATTTGCTACTACAAGCATCCCCGGTTGCTGGAGTCAGGTTGACCACCAGGGGAACGGACAGATATGGCAGTTTGGTGTGATTACCAACCAAACCCCGAATCCGAACCTGACCGGAAATTATGCTTTTCTTAACAGTGGCGGATATGGTGCTGGTACAACTCAGAACGCGGATCTTGTGAGCCCTGTAATTGACTGTTCTGTTTTTACTAATGTCACCCTTCAGTTCAACCATTATTTTAAAGCCTATTCAGGTTCCTCAGGAACTCTTTCGTACAGCAATGATGGAGGAACAACCTGGAATACATTACAAGCATTCACAACAACATCGGCCACCAATCCTGCTGCTTTCAGCATGGTTGTTCCAGGTGCTGCAGGTAAAGCCCAGGTAAACTTTCGCTGGACCTATATCGGGACTTTTGCATATTCATGGGCATTTGATGACGTTTCAGTGTCGGGAACCTCAACAAACACACTGGGAGTTTTACCTTCTAATCAGAATGTTCCGGCAACACCGGCTGGTTCAACAGCATTCACTGTAACCTCTAATACATCCTGGAATGCATCAAGCAACCAAAGCTGGTGTACCGTTACACTTTCAGGCAGCGGAAACGGGACTATTACTGCAACGTATCCGGTTAACACCCTGATCACACCGAGGGTGGCAACTATTACAGCAACAGCTTCAGGAGCTCCAACCGCTACTGTAACTGTTACCCAGGCTGGCGCCACTCCCACACTTACCGTTACTCCCGCGAACCAGAGTGTACCATACACTCCGGCAGGCAGTGCGTCGTTTGCATTAACTTCCAACACCACCTGGACAGCAGTCTCTAATCAGACCTGGTGCACAGTGACCCCTTCAGGAACAGGCAACGGAACTGTTACGGCATCCTATATAGAGAATACCACTACCATTCCAAGGACTGCGAATATTACCGTAACTGTTGCAACCCTGACCCCTATCGTGGTTACTGTAACTCAGGGTGCTTATCCTCTGCTCACCATTCTTCCCGCACAGCAGGCTGTTTCTTATGCCCCGGCAGGAACGGCAGTTTATGCTGTTACGTCGAATACCTCCTGGGTTGTAAGCAGTAATGCAAGCTGGTGCACGGTAACTCCGCCTTCATCATCGGGGAACGGAAGCATCTCAGCTACATATACTGTGAATCCTGACCTGGTTACACGCACTGCCACCATCACCGGCACAGCAACTGGTCTTGCACCAATTTCTGTGACACTGATTCAGGACCCGGCTTTACCTACACTTACAATTCAGCCGTCAAACCAGACTGTACCTGCATCACCTCCGTCATCAACCAGTTTCAGCGTAAATTCGAATACCAGCTGGACCATCGTTTCTGATCAAACATGGTGCACGGTAAATTCATCAGGTTCAGGCAACGGCACAATCACTGCAAACTATACTGAGAATACCGCAACTTACGATCGGGTTGCAAATATTACCGTGACAGCTCCGGGTGTTGGACCTGTTGTTGTTACAGTGACTCAGGCAGGAACCCAGCCAACCTTATCAGTAGATCCTTCAAACCGTAATGTACCTTATCTCCCGGGCATTACAACATTTACGGTTTCTTCGAATTCTCCATGGATAGCAGTCACTGATTCGTCATGGCTTACAATTACCACCTCGGGAGTGGGAAATGGTACTATTAATGCTGAGTTCACCGAAAATCCTTATTATACAAGCAGGGTAGCGGCTGTGACTGTGACCGTGAATGGAATACCAACACAGACGGTTACTGTAACCCAGGCTCAATCTACCGTTTCAATTCATGAAACCTCTGCAAGTTCAATTCAGTTAATTCCCAATCCATCCAAAGGCGCTTTCCGCGTTGAGACGGGTGACTTGAAATACAAATCACTGGAAATATCTATCATGGATCTTGGCGGAAGAATAATAACATCAAGAGTCTGTCATGAGAAATCAGACCTGCAATTTGATCTTTCAAATGTTCAGAAAGGATCTTATCTGGTAAAGATCAAAATGGATAATACCGAAGTGACCCAAAAACTGATAATGAACCAATAAAAATCAGTTCATTAAATAAAAAAAGCCGCATTTCGCGGCTTTTTTTATTGGTTGCCCCCGAGGTGAAAGCATTTAGCAATTGTCAGAAAGGATCTTTAATACATCTCACCGAAAAGCCGTGGCTTTTCAAAGTAGTGAACCTGTAAAACCCGGTATCCTGTTCATCCAGATTCCGGTACCAGGCAAGGGTATCCGATTGGGAGGCCGACCAGAAGAGAGAATTTCTTTCAAGGCTTTGAAAATTCCAATGGGTGTTTCGGTATCCGCCGGGTAAAGCAGTGAAGCCGCTGGAGTTGCTGCAGTTAGCGCCGGTAATCCAGCCAGGAGTGGATTTTAATTTTTTCCCAACATCTCCAGAGTTTCGCAGATAGATGGAGTCGGCGTCATGCCGGCTCATGCCCAGGGTTGTTTCAAGCAATTTCCAGTCCTCATCATAAGGCAGATGCCAGCCGGCCGGACAAACATCCTGGGTGCTTCTCAGGGCCGGTGATCTTTTGCCAGGGGCATTCATGGCTGCAGCCCAGTTGTAAAGCGCCCCGTAACGCTTGTAATTGACCGTGTTTTTGGCTGAAGACACGATGCTGTCGTCATACCCGTAAACATAATAATACTTCAGGGAATCCGATCCTTTTGAAGCTGCGCTCACCGCCGGTAACCAGGCCAGATTCTCGGCCATCCAGGTCTGGGTCCCGATATTCACCACCGCATAGTTTTTCCCGTCGGGATCTCTGCAAAGCACAAATTCACACAAATAGGCCGTTGAAGCTGTGGGCGAATCGGTGATGATGGTTGTATAATCACCGCTTCTGCAGCGGTAGAGCAACACATCACCCAGCTTGTATCCCAGATTAAAGATGACAGTTCCCTTCAGGGCCTGTTTTTGAGGCAGAGCATCGGTTCCCGTGTACAGGATCTGGTTCCCACCCCCGATTGACTCAGTGCAGACGGCCTTGAATCCGGTTGTCCCCTCATCCGTAGTCAGTCTTATCATATAAACACCCACCTTCGACAATAAAAGTGAGAAGGCGACTGAGCCGGGCTGTACCTGTGCCTTGGTGCGGGCCACGCTCTGGCCTGAAAGATTGTAAACTTCAACCGTAACATTTTGTGCCGTCCCGACGTAGGCCAGAAATGTAGTCTTTCCCGCAAAAGGGTTAGGGAAAATGCAGCCGTTCCGGTTAATATCGTTAAGGTTTACGATCCCGGTATTCACATTGAGTAAAAGGGTATCGCTGCCTGGAAGTGTGATAGTTTCGGTAGTCCTGAGGTTAGTGGCTTTCACACTGTCGACTTTCGTGGCAGCGCCTGCAGCTTTAAACGTCATATTCAGGGTTTGTGAGCAGAGGATCACAGAACTCAGCATGAGTATCGATAGAATAGCTGTTGTTTTCATCAGTAGCCGTTTGTATTATAGTGGAATTCACCCGTGTTGGGATCAACTGCTGGTATTTCATCGGTAGTGATAATCTGAGCTGTGGGATTTCCTACAGCTATTGTATGGGCATCATCCTGCCATTTCCAGTATTTCGGAGTGTTAACATCGTCTGGGGCAGGGCTAACAGGGTAAAAGGCGTAAGGAGATACAATGGCCCGTCTCTGGAGTATGCGGGAGGCGGAGACATTGATCACCATGAAGTCCGAGGCAAAAGCGAGTTCTCCCACAGGAGCGTGGTTTCTCACACTCTGGATGGCTGAAGTGATGGTGTCATCTTCGGCCTGGAAGTGTGTTGCAACGGTTAGTCTGGGAGGGGGTATGATCTGGCTCATGATATAGCCGAAAGCGCCCTGGGGTGTGTGGGAGCTGTTCTGGACCATAAGAGCGTAGTTATAGGCCTGCTCATAATCCGGGTCACCGGGTTTAAGGCCAGAATTTTTTTCAGCCCAGACCTGTGCAGGCATCACCATTTCGTGGATCAGAACATCCACTCCTTTGGCATGCGATAGCATTTCCTTGTTGGGCTTGGAATCTCCGCTGAAAATCATCGACAAGCCGTTCCAGTCGAGGCGGTAACTCACGGATCCCATCCTGGTATGTATGGCAGGGAAATGCGTTATCCTTACCCCGGTCGTCTTATTATGATAAGCCACGTTGTCTCCCGGAGTTTTACCGTAATTCTGCCAGTTCAGCTCAACAGGATAAATACAATACCCGTCGTCGAACGAATCGTCTGATACCTTTACCAGGGGAGCCGGCAAACCCCAGTCCTCCTGGGTAGGGAGAGTGTACCCCGGGAGGCTGGTCACCCCGAAGCTGAAGCTTTCGGTATGCCATCGGTGCATATCTCTGAAACTTTCACAAAAAGCCCTGGTCCCGTCGTTATAAGGCCCGCGCTGAACGTTATTGGGGTCATAGTAGGTAAACCCCGAATTCTCAGGACCAAAGATGAATAAGGGAGATTTACGGTCTTCGGCCGGACCGAAACAATAAATGTGAGTGAGGTCACTGGTATGATCGGCATGCAGATGGGTAAAAAAGATCTTATCCATCCTGCTCATGGGTATTCCCATGGCATTGTATTTAGCGGCAACCCCTGTTCCGCAGTCAAAAACAAACTGGTCGCCGCTCCCAACTTCAACATAAACACTGTTACACTCCTGAGAGAGCCTCGGAATGCATGACGATCCGAGGATGGTGATCCGCATTTCGTCGGGAGCAAGGGGCTCGGGGGGAGTGAAAGCCGGCAGGGAATTAAAATAGGAATTGGTTTGTGACGGATCACTGCTTCCCTCATTTGACGGGCTGTTTCCAAAGCTTAGTAGCGGACTGCCAAGGGCTATTCCTCCCAGGGTGGTCCCTGAAAGTTTTAACATTTGTCTTCGGTTTATTTTCATCTTTTCCTATCTCTGCCTCCTTCAGAAAATGGTTATTTAATAGGTTTATAGACCTCAGTTTACTGAAATAAGACCCTAAATATAACACAACATTTCGGGAAAAGCAAATGCCAATGAAAATTCAAATCAAGGGAATGATCCGCATCCTTTGCTGCAGGCTTCCTTCGAGCTGCAGGCCTGTTTATTATTGGGGCTCGTCTTTCAGATCCTCCTCTTTTGCATTTTTGATCTTGTCGAGCATTTCCCGGGGAAGTTCATCGGAGTATTCTGTTTCTGCAACGTCATCATCACCGCTGCCTTTGCCGTATTTGAATTTAGGGTTATCCATGGTGCCAAGCAGCCTCATGTTGATCCCGAAGATACCGAGAGGGGGCAGGCCCAGGCGCGCTTTCAGGTTTATGCTGCCGTTAAAATTGCTCTCGCCCGCGATGCGTAAGCGGAAGCCGGCCATTTTTATTTTTGTTTTTTCGAGTGTGATCACATTATTTTTAATGGATGTCTTCAATTCAACTTTTGAAAGGTCGGGGTTTTTTATCTTTTCCTTATCCAGGTTCTTGCTCATGTCGGTGAAAAGCTTTAGCCCCATCACCCTGATCTTTTTAAGGCTGAGCACTCCGCCACCTTCCAGAGAAGGATACACCGGCTTCATTCCGGCATCGAGCTTTCCTTTCAGGGAATAATCAAGGGAAACAATTCCCTCGCATTTTCCGGCGGAGGTTGATAAGTTCCTGAAAAGTTCCACTTCGTTATATGCTCTTTTAATATCGAAATCCTTTGCCGACACCCGAAAATCGAAAAATGCCCTGAGCGTGTTGATGCTGCCATAAGTTGCATCCATTGCCACCCTGCAGCCGATCAATTCAAAGTTCATATTCTTTAACAGAAGCATTCCCTGCTTCGCCTCCACGGCAGCATTCAGGTCATGAATCCCGAGTTTGCCATAACCAACCTTCCTGAGATTTGCCTTCAATCCGATTTCCAGGTTTTGGGGGATCACTACCACTCCGGCTCCCGGATCCTGCATCCCGGATCCTGGATCCTGTATCCCGGCTCCCGGATCCTGCATCCCGGATCCTGGATCCTGTATCCTCGCTCCCGGATCCGAAGCAGCCAACGGATTGGTTCCGGGGATAAACTCATCCACCAGCAGGTAGTCGGAATTAAAATTAAAATTGCCTTTCAGTTTTTGATTATCCGAAAGCACATAATTAACCACATTGCTTAGATAGCCGTCCATCCTTATATCTGAGGCGCCATACCGGCCGTCGAATTTTTCAAACCAGACCTTATCCTGCTCAAAACGGAAAACACCTGATTTTATCACAAAAACTTTCGGCAGGTAATCGGATGTAAAAGCAATATTATGCAGGGTAAGGCGGCCGGAATTGTAAAGTTTTTCAATTTTCCCTGCCATTGCGTCGCTCTGCCGGCCTCTCAGTTTAAGATCAGTTTCAATGTATCCTGCCAGTTCCATACCCTTGCGGGAGAAAACCCTGTAGACTTTGGCCAGGTCGATTGAACCTTTTGAAGCAATGTTATACGACAGGTCATCGGGATTGCTCAGGTCTGCGGTAACTTCAAACCGCTTACCTTCAAAGCGGAACGAAAAAGGTTGCAGTTTTACCTTTGTATTATCCAGTTTTCCGGTGTGATTGGTCACTGTGACCATCATATTGATCTGGTCTATCGGACGAGGATAGTATTTTGTCTGAACTTCTCCGTTAGACAGTCTGATGCTGAGGGTACTCGTTGGAAAAAGTTTTTTTTCAGGGGCATAATTTCCTTTTACATTCAGGTTCAGATCGAGAAGCCCTCCAAGGTCGAGGCTGTCGATCGGGATGAGTTGCCTGATCTCCGAAAGGTTCAGACTGGTAGTGAGGTTCCCTTCAACCGGCAGGTCCTTAAGCCCGTTCACGCTGAAATTTCCTTCAATTTTATTTTTCAGAAATCCCGCCTTCAGTTTATCCACACTGAGCTTAATCGATTCATAGTTATGGTCTTTACAGGAGGCTGAAAGATTCACCGAGATTCCGCTCAGGGCCTGCGGATACTGCTTGTACCTGAAATACCCGTCTCTCAGTTCAGAAGTGAGGGTGAAATTGGGGATGCTGAGAAGTATGGTGTCAGGATTTTTGCTGCGGGGGTTTTGTCCGGCGAAATAATCTCCGCTGGCATCAAGCTTCAGGGAGTACATCCCTTTCAGTTCAAAGTCTTTTAATCCAAGTCCCACGCCCCATTCCTGAAGGTTCATGTTCACATCGGCTTTCGCGGCAATCCAGAGTTTTTTGGTGCTGATCATCCGCAGTGAACCACTTACATATTGATTTCCATACATCGAAAAAAGAGAAAGAAAAAGGTCATATCCTTCCTTCCTGAAACCAAACTCGCCCCTTAACTGAAAAGGAATGTTTTTAAGGGTAAAATCATTTTTTTCGAACTTCATATCAAGGGAATTCAGGTTGATGGATGTTATGAGGTCTGCCTTGACGGGTTTCGATTTGATATAGTTTACATGATTATATTCAACAGAAAGAGAATCTATACTTACATTGGATGCCAGTCTGAGAATATCCTTACTGAGACTGCTTTTACCCCTGTAGTTGATGCCATGAGCCGTTATTTTTACAGGCATTGAAGGATCCGAATAAACAAGGACAGATTTTATAAATGCAATACTTTCAATTTTAATTTCGGCTTCGCCGGATGATGTGTTGGTCTGGTCAGGCAGGCTATCGGGTGTTGACGCATAAACATCGAAGCTGTATGCGCCTTTTTCATCATATTGAAGCACAATCCTGGCTTTGTTCAGGTAGGCCTTTGTGATTTTGAGAGGGCCATTAAGAACACTCATGAGGTTCACGCCAAAGGATATGTCACTGGCTTTGATGAGGGTATCCTTTGAGAATGGTGCGGACGCCATAAGTGAGAAATTTGTGAGAGTGATCGTGAGATTGGGGAAATAATGGAAGAAGGAAATATCCATTTCCGAAAAATTCAGTTCAGTTTTAAGCGTTTTACCGGCTGTTGATTTGACGATCGCCGAGAGTTTATCTTTGAAGATAAATGGGCTTATGAGCATTAGAATTAGAAGCAGCATCACAGCAGCCAGGCTGATGCCGGTGATTTTGGCGGCTTTTTTCATAGAATTGGTCCTTATTTGTAACAAAGATAATGAATTAGGTGTGAGCATTGCGTTCCCCGATTGTTAGCATATCACTTGACTTTGACGTACGCATTGTGTATATGGTTAATCTTTAAAATTGGTCTGGCACCGGATAAACAAAAAACGTTGTAATTAGTTAAATTACAACGTTTTTGTTATTGATTAAGCGGAGAGACTGGGATTCGAACC
>Ga0268283_1000083_pt1 | contig 93680 bp, 83 predicted proteins | sample saktaG_13_FD_190140 | JGI IMG/M metagenome (GOLD analysis project Ga0268283, IMG submission 190140) | Saline water microbial communities from Sakinaw Lake, British Columbia, Canada - sak_2013_06_06_36m | ecosystem: Environmental > Aquatic > Non-marine Saline and Alkaline > Saline ...
CACCGAAGAAATTATCCAGCACAGAGAGCAGGTTCGCAGGAGTCAAAATCCGTGTCCTGTTCGGATTTGCCCAAAATGTCACGAGAAAGCTGATTCCTTTATCCGCCATGATAAAAAAAGTCGAAAAGGGAGCTTGTAAAATGTCATTTTACGTTTTACAATAACACTAATGATTGAAAACTTTCGCCACAAAGGTTTGCAACGGTTGTTCGAGCATGACGATGGCAGCAAATTGCCACCGGATATGTTGGAGCGGGTCAGTCTCATTCTCTCGACCTTGAATGCTTCGATGGAGATTGAGGGCATGAATTTGCCAACCTTTCGACTGCACGCTCTCAAGGGAGCGCGGAAGGGTTATTTTTCGGTAACAGTTCGTGCCAACTGGCGGATCATTTTCCGTTTTGAAGGTGGTAACGCTTTTGATGTTGATTTTGTGGACTACCATTGAGGGAGGAAAAAATGGAGATGAAAAACCCCGTGCATCCTGGCCTTCTTGTTAAGGATTGCATTGAAGAACTTGGTTTGAGTGTTGCGGAAGCCGCTAAAGGACTGGGCGTAACACGTCAGCAGCTTTATAATGTCATTGCTGGGCGCAGTTGTGTCACGTCTGAAATGGCAATTCGCCTTGAAAAAGCTTTCGGTAGCACTGCCGGTACATGGCTTCGGATGCAGATGAACTATGATCTTGCACAAATGCGCACACGTGCTTCCAGTATCGCCGTTGAACGCTTTATGCCGAAGGAAGCAGCTCATTTGTGAAAGAACCGTGAGCCATGGAGGACTATGAAAAAAGTAGCGGGAATGTATTTGCCGATTTGGGATTTCCTGATTCCGAACAGGAGATTGCTAAGGCTAAATTGACGGTGCAGATTTATCGGCTGCTGAAAAACCGAGATTCAACCCAGGCCGAGGCGGCAAAACTGTTGGGCACCACACAAGCGCGGGTGTCAGCTATTATACGTTGTCATCCCATTTCGGTGTCTGTAGGTCGTCTGATGGGATTTTTAACGACACTTGGTCAGTGTAAAAATGAAGAGGGATCCCTCTCATTCATAAGTCCGGCATGTCGCATGTCTTTTGCCGTCTCAAGCATCGCTTTTGCCAATCGACTGGGCTTTTTATTTTCCTTCGTCATAGATAGCCTCCTGTAAAAACCCCTTCCTTATCGCGATTTCAAGGTGTTCGTCGTCCACCTCAAGCCAGCCTGCAGCAATCTCCCTCAGCGTTGTCAGTTCATCGTCTTCGATATTCTCGCGTTCGTTTTTTGCAAAGCCTTACAAGAACACCGCACTATCACCGGAGCGGTAGGCGATCAGCAACCTATTCCCACCTGAGCGGCCTTGCCCCGTCCGTGCAACCCTTTGTTTGATAACGCCGCCGCCTAAATCAGCATCCACAATCCCATTTCCAGCTCTTTCGATTGCACCACATGAACTGCGATCGCCTACAACTGTTGCCTGTCACATTTCTCTGTCAGGCAACACAACTTTTTGTTATCCTTAAAAACCAGTAAATACCGCACCAATCTGGTCAAAAAATATCGGCCTTAGCAAGACCTGAATCTGGTTTTCATTGAGCCAGTCAATAATGGAACCCGCCTGATAATCATAGAAAAAATCCGTCATCCATGAAGTCACTTGTTTTATAGCTGTCTGTAAAAAAGAGAAACGCCCTGTCGCTCACCGGCTCCAAGATACCGCCCGGTATGAGTTTTTCGTTCATCCGCATGTCATGGTCCAACGTTTTGACAGGTTCGAGACCTCGCGAACGACCGTGTCTTGTTAGCATAAGAGCGTTATATACTGCTTTTGCCGTCATATTCGTATACAAAAGTGTCGTCCTCAACCGGGATTCTGACTGACTGTGAGGTTCCATGATTTCGACAATATCGACTAACAGTTTTGCCTCCTTATTCTCCGCTTTCGGTTTTCGTCGGTTAGAAAGATCGTTGACACACAATATTTTGGTTCGAAATTCATTCATACCCAGTTCTGCGGTGCTTCGGCTCCAACCAAACACATCTTCCGCAACCCGTGATTTATCGTCAAGAAGTGATATGATCACATCGCCAATCGCTGAGCGCCTGCCCGGCCAGGGAATCATATCAACCAATCAATTCTATCACTTCCGGGGTAATTCCTTTTCGAATCACAGTTGATGTCTTCATGATCGTGTCTCCTTTTTGTAAAGTTTGGAGACATTATAAACAGTATATTAGTATTCTGTAACTCCCTTAGTTCATTTGGATCGAGCCATAACGTCAGCTTATCAGAATTCGACCCCTATTCCTCGCCCCTTAGCAACCTCGTAAATCAAATCGAAGCATTTTGCCGTATCCCAGGGGGCATCCGCCGGTTCATTACGGAATTCTCGATAGGCCCGCTCAACGTTCAAGTAGATACGTGCAGGGCTGTGCCAGTCACTGTATCGTCCGAAATCAATCCGTTTGGAAGCTTCAAGGGCGGTCAGCCCTTGCTCTAAGCATCGCTTTGATTCTTCGTATACGTAAGCGAGATAAGCCTTCATCTCCACTGCCCCTTCGATCCCGCACACCGGTCCGTGTCCAGGGACGATAACTTTCGGAGATAGTGAAATGATGAGGTCGAGAGCCTTGAACCATTTTTCGTAAGTACCGACCCAGCCCATAGGTGTACACTGGCGGAAGATCACGTCACCGGCGAACACCACCCCTTCCTCAGGAACATGAACTATTGTATCCCCGACCTGGTGGCATGGCCCCACATAGATAAGATGAACTTCGGTGCCGTCAAGATCCAGTATGTGTCGCTCATCGAACAGGGTCGTCGGCAACACCAGCTTGATATTGTCAAAATCGTAGTCCTCCTTCAGCTGTCTTGCGATTGCCAGTGCACCTGGGTGGATTGCCCTGAGAATCAACCGGGAAAAGAAGTGGTCGGTCCCTTTAAGCAGCTCCTGGGTTTCACTCGGATCGGCAACATGCTTCATGCGGTCCAGCAACGTTCGATGCGCGATAATTTCGGTCTCTTCAAAGAGCTGGTTCCCCCACACATGGTCGCCATCCTCGTGGGTGATGATCACACGCTTCGGTTTACCCTGCCAGATTTGTCCTAACAGTTCAATCATCTGGCGAGCGTGAGGCAAGTCCGACTGCGTGTCAATGATTACCCCACCCCCAATATTGATGAATCCTGAATTAGCATCACAAACGCGGTTTTTCTCGTTCAGAATCGCAAAACAGTTGGTGCTGACTTGCTGTAGCTTCATAAGTTGCGCTCCAAGTGGGTGTTTCTATCGTGCATTGTGGATCGAAATTCAATATTTCTTTATGGTTAACTAAATATAATAGCTATATCAGTCAAGACCATTCTTCTATCTCCCTTTTGGACATACATACTATCGCTTCAACTTTGGCAGCATATTATTCATGGAATTTTTGCAAAGCTGGCCGCAGTGGCCAACGACTGGGATACAGCTTTTGTAATGGTTCGGCGAAGCGGCAGCGTAATGTCCCCAGTTTCTCAAAGCTGATCGAAATGTTAGCACCGGGATCGATGAAGTCGTCGTGATCTAGTCCGGTACAATCCGGGATCGTACCAAAACCCATGACCGATCCGGATTTAAGCGGGCAGACCATGCCTATCCAAGCAAAAATATCCTCAGCCTTGTGGCTGATCTCGGACGTTGACCCTCTATAGCGAACTTCCCCATCCACTGTCACGGTGACGTTGAGCGCATACGGATTGCCGACCTCGTCGGGGGTGACCAGATAGGGGCCTATCTGGTTCCCCTGAGCCATGTCCTTGGTAAGGCAAAAGCCCCCGATTATTTCAGTAGCCTGAATGTCCCGTGCAGAAATATCGTTAAAAATGCAAAACCCTGCGACCGGCTGCCTGTCGTTGCCATACACCACAACAAGCTCGGGCTCTATGTCAAGCCGTGAGGTGTATAGCGGCCAGGCTATATTTGCGTTGTCGCCCACAATGGCATTCATATTACATTTGTAATAGGAGAGGCGCTCCGGTTGACCTGCTGCCGGCTTTACCCGTGGTTTTACCAAAACCTGGCGGATAGCCTTGATCAGTGGTTCGGTCTGCGGATTATCCTTTTCGTAGCGGAGCAACGTGTCACAGGAGTTGCTGATATGACGCGGAGTAAGACCGAAGTCAAACAACGCCGCAACTTCAATCGGCTCAGACAGGCGAACCGCCTGAATTTTTGGTTTTTCGCTATCACTCAGTTCGTTCAGGTGCGATTTGCCCCAGGCCTGTAATTGGCGCGCTGCCTGTTCGCTTTCCGGAAGGCCAGAGAGGTAAGCCTTGCTATCGCTCAGGTTGGGATGCGTGATGCCACTACGGTATTGGAGGCTATTAAATGCGACTGCACAATCCTCGATCATGACTCCGAAACTGGGTTTCGAGTCGGAAATTGCAAAACGAATAAGTTTCATTGAGATATTCCCTTCTTTGCAGGATCGTTCCTACTTCTCATTTTTCAGACGACTCGCGCCTTCAAGAAGCGAGTTCCACCCGTACACGAGCGAAACCATGAAACAGTCCATGCGAAGGTCACTTGGGGCATTATCGTTAAGAGTCGACTTGTAGCCGAAGGTGAGGTTTAGATTTTCATTGATATTGTACCCGAGAGTGATTCCCAAGCCATAGTTATTGAGCTTCTCTCCCTGGACATCGTTGATGCTCGCTTGACCGCCGTTGAACCATGCACCGTCGAGAGAGCCCCAGAAATGCTCGGTCAAGTCGCGCGTCAAATGCGCATCCAATTGGAACATAGGATCGGTATTCAATGTTTTGCCGACATAGTTGTTGTTGTTTCCGAAGAACCACACGGCAGGCAGCAATTCCAAAGTCGTGCGCTGCCCCGGCACCCAAGGACCTATCTGCCAAACGATTGGCATGCCCACTCGCCCATACCAGCGATTCTGCCCAAGATTTAGTTGCTTACTGCTGTCGTACTCACCGATCGGCAAAGCCAGATCAGTGAGCAGGTTGACGGAAAACCCAGGCTCATAGCGCAGGACGTCGGCGAGGTTGTTTTGAGCTTTCGGACCGAGTACATTGATTACGAACTCAAGCATCGGGTCGCCGAATCCGTCAGCCGATTGATTGTATGTCTTGCCGGCCACTGTGAAATCGCCCGAGATTTTTCCCATGGGCAGGATGATCGCTGCCATGGCCGAGCGATCAAACAGAGAAAAAGTGCGCGCATATCCCGGCATGGCCATTGTAGCGTCAAAGTGTGCTCCTGGTGTTACGGTATGAGCGGAATCGAACGGGTTCGTGTTCCCGCTCACCCACTCGACAATGAGCGGCACGGCATTGGAATCCGATAGCGTCTGCCAGTAGAAACGCGGCGGGGTCTGCGCCAGAGTCTGTGGCGGGCAGAGTGCACCCACGGATAGCATCATTGCGAAGACCATCCAGAACCAGATAACCAACTTCATCGGACTTCCGTTGTTTTTCATAAGATATTTCTCCTTTTGATTGACGGTTAATTTTCGGATAGGCGGTGCTCAGGGCTTGGGATCAGCAACCATGTCCTTGGGAGGCATGAACTGTTTTTTGTAGATGAGCGGCGGGTAGCCCGGGTCATCGGGAACCCGCGGAGGAAGAACGTCTTTCAGAGTCTCGAACAAGGAGCGGCTCGGGAGGATCACGTTGTTCATCCGTACATAGCTGTCCCAGAGCGCTGTCAACTCCTTCACCTTGTCAGGGCGCTCTGCAGCAAGATCCTTTCTTTCGGGGGAGTCGGCCGCGAGGTTAAAGAGCTCCCAGTCGCCCTTACCAAAAGGCGGGTATTCCCAGCGGAGCTTCCACTCTCCCTTCCGTACCGCGCGGTTGCCGAAGATTTCCCATGCAAGATAGTCCTGCTCTGTCCGTGGCGATTCTGCAGTGCCAGCCAGCATCTGGCCCCAGGACTTACCCGTGAGATCAAAAAGCTTGCGTCCCTCGTAGGTCTTGGGATAGCTATCACCGGCAATTTCGAGCAGAGTCGGCATGATGTCGGCTACATGCATAAGTCCATGGTTGATACTCCCCTTTTGACGCTTGACAACAGGACCGCTGACGATGAGTGCGTTTCTGATGCCGCCCTCGGCTAACCAGCCCTTGTACTGACTAAAGGGAGTCATTGACACCTGCGCCCACATGGGTCCGTAGCAAACATATGAGCCCGGGTCCCCCCACGCATTGGGATGTGTCTGAGACCAATTGATCGCAGCGAAGAGAAAATCACGCGTTCCGGGCTTGCCCGAGATTTGCGCGAAGAGATCGTTTCCCTCGGCTCCGTTGTCGCCAAAAACGATAAAAACAGTATTCTCGTACTCACCAATTTTCTTGAGGTGATCGATGAGTCGGCCGGAATGGAAGTCAAGGTTTTCCATCATGCCTGCGTAAAGCTCCATTTTCTTGCCCAGAATTGCCCTGGTCACTGGAGCGAGTACGATGGGATCGGGCAGAAACCACATCCGCTCGGCGAGCTGCGTTCCCGCTGGTGTAATACCGATCTCTATCTGTTGCTTAAGTCGCGCTTGACGCACCGCATCCCAACCCTTGTCGTATTCACCTATGTGGCGATTGCGCCATTCCCGCGGAAGGTGGTAGGGATCATGCGGTGCTTGTTGGGAAACATATGCGAAGAAGGGTTTGCCGTCACCATGATTGGCGTCAATGAATTCGATCAGTTTATCGGTATACGTTTTCGTCGCGTAATAGTCCTTGGGAAGCCGGGTCAGATAGCGCCCATCTTCGGTGAATACAGACCGCGGGTTTGCAGCAGTGAAACTCGTCATGTCCCAATAGCTGCCCGCTCCGTCGAGCAGAGAAAAGTCGCGCTCGAATCCGCGCGCTGCCGGAATCTTATCGAGTGACTTGCCCAGATGCCACTTGCCGACCATATAGGTGTGATAACCGGCATCCTTAAGAAGTTGTGGCAGTGTGAGCACCCGGTTATTGAGGTAGCCTTCATAGCCGTCCACGCCCCACTGGTTGGGCGCGGCCCACTCGTCCATATTGCCCAGCCCGTTCAGGTGTGAATCGACACCGCTCAATAGGATAGATCGTGTGGGTGAACAGCTCGCGTGTGTGTAAAAGTTAGTGAAACGCACACCGTCTCTTGCCAGCGAGTCAAGGTTAGGCGTCTTGATTTCACTGCCGAATGATCCCAAATCGGCAAACCCCATATCATCAGCGACTATTATGACAATATTCGGCCGAGGGGGAGCGTCTGCGGCGGAAACACCTGCAGTCCCTGTAAGCGCCACAACCATGACGACAATGCCCAGCGTCCTTAGCAACTGACTGGGATTGCATAGTTTCTTCAATAAGGCAATCGTCAAGCATTGCAGAATGGTAAGTTTTTCGGTTCGAGCCTGACGATTGGATCGAGAGGCTTGAAACATGTGTAGGTGACTGACGGTCATCTTAATCAGTTTCATTTTCCTTGTTCCTTTCTATATGGAATTGACCCCTACTTTTGTATTTCTTTGAGAAGAATCTCGGCATCTTTGTATTGTGGATACTTTTCGATGATATTATTCAACATAAAACCTGATGAATATCAAGACGTTTCTGGTTTATATCAAAACGACACTCCGCAACCTGCCAGAGAGGTGTCAGCATCAACGCAATTTGGATAAGTTCTGTTTCTTTCATGATGTAAAAGTATCATGAGTAAACAAGTAATTCAATATGCTTACCCACTCAAAACAGCGAGGAACCCATATTTTTGTGTCGCGATGGTCGTCGCATGAACCCAGACCATTATCGAAATGTTGTCTGGAAAAAGGCACTGAATAAATTAGGCGTAGAATATCGCCCCCCGATTCAAACACGTCACACCTTCGCCACCATGATGATTTCAGCAGGTGAAGATTTGGGGTGGGCCCAAAATATGTTGGGGCATTCATCGCTTCAAATGATATTCACCAGATACTATTCTTGGATACCCAAGAAAACTCGAAATGATGGAACCGCTTTCATGGCATCATTGGGCAACGGAGAAAATGATAAAAAGGAAGAATCTGGGGAAAAAACACTGACAAACGTTGCAACGTTTTTTGAAAGAAACGACACAATAACGACACAGTCAGGAGCGTAATAAACAAATGGCTTACAGATTTACCTGTAAGCCATTGACATTTCTTATATATTTTAATACTTTTATTCAGAACTCTTATTCCCTTCGGGTTATGAGCCCGACGAGCTACCAGGCTGCTCCACCCCGCATCGATTAAAAACATAATTGATTGGAAGCGGTCAGGAAGTCAATCTGTTTTTTTGCGGCGACGGGGCGTTCCTTGAGAAAAGGAATTTTCAAGAAGCGATAACAGGCTTTGTTTGTAGATTTCAGCCCGTTCCGTTGAGTCAAATCCAGGCGTGAATCGCAGCAGCAGCCGTTTCATCCTGCTGGTGTGACCGCTCATCATTTCAATGGCTGATCGGGGCAGGTTCAGGCATTTGGATAAGAATTCGATGCACATGCGGTTGGCAGCGTCATCAACCGGAGGCGCCTGAATCGCAATCTTGAGGGCATCCCCGTGAAGACCGATGATCCGGTTTCGGGAAGATCGGGGTTGAACATAAATTTTGATGACGATGCCCTGGGGCGTTTCCTGAAAAAAGTTCGGTTTTGAGTTCAGGTGACAACCTATCCGGTGAAGATGGACTGCTTGCGGATGAGTTCGGTGAAAAAATCCGGCGGCCGGACCACTTTGCCGGCTTTGTCCATGAACGCATGCCGGGTATAGCCTCTGGCGAGCGGGCGGGCCCCGTTTTCATCGAAGACAGTATAATCGAATTTGATGCCGCCCCGAATGCTGCTGTCGAGTGATGTCTCTATCATCAGCAGGTCATCATACTGAACCGGATAAAGAAATTTGCAATGCAGTTCGGATACGGGAAGAAAAAAACCGCGCGCTTCAATTTCCTTGTAGGGAAGGCCGATATACCGAAACATTTCCGCGCGTGCGGTTTCAAACCAGCGGAAATAATTGGCGTGGTAGCCGAATCCCATTTTGTCGGTGTCGCCGTAGATAACGCGGTACGGAGTGCGGTGGGTTAGCATCAGGGTCCGTTGTTGAAAATGCTATGCGTTGATGATGGCCTGAATCAATTCTTTCAGGCTGTCGTAGTCATGGGTAACCGGAAATTCGGGAAATTCCCGGATGACATTTTCAGGAGGCCTGAACAAAAGCCCCCTGTCCGCCGCTTTCAGCATGGCAATGTCGTTATAGGAATCCCCCATGGCGATAATCTGATAATTCAGACTTTTCAGTGCCAGCGTTGTTTTTTCCTTGGCCTGCTGTTGACGAAGATCGTAGCTGGCGATCATGCCGCCGGCGTCAACGGTCAGGGAATGACAAAAAAGGGTGGGCATGCCCAGCTTTTTCATCATGGGACCGGCAAACTCTTTGAATGTATCGGATACCACGATCACCTGAGTGATGGACCGGAGCCAGTTCAGAAATTCCAGTGCCCCCTCAAGCGGGTTCATGGTGTCGATGACCGCCTGAATATCCGAAAGTTTCAGGTGGTTTTCCTTAAGGATTTGAAGGCGTTTTTTCATCAGAACATCGTAATCGGAAATATCGCGGGTTGTGAGCCGAAGTTCGTGAATACCGGTCTTTTCCGCAACATTTATCCAGATTTCGGGGATAAAAACGCCTTCCAGATCTGAACACACAATATACATAATGCCTCACAAGGGGGGGGTAGAGACGCATGTACCCTGTCTTTCATTCGTCTCTCTTAAGATTGATGAACTCGTAAGAACTCAAAATTAAACCGAACCATTGGAATCTTCCACGCGGATCAATGCCGGCACGTCGCTGACAACCTCCAGATGAACAATCTCGGAAAGGGCAAGCTGAACATTGGATTCCTTGGCCAGGTGTGTCATCATGACCAGCGGCACCGAACCGCCGGACTTGCGGCCTTTCTGGTGCACGGATTTCAGGCTGATGCCGTGGTTTCCCAAAATTCCCGAAATTTTGGACAGCACGCCGGGTTGGTCAAGGGCTGCGAACCGAAAATAATAGTGAGAGATGATTTCATCAACCGGCATCACCGGAATCCGGTGAATGCGATCCTTCTGATAGGAAAGCAGTGGCACCCTGCCAATAGAGCCGGTCAACAGGTTTCTGGCAATGTCCACCACATCGCTGACAACAGCGCTGGCAGTTGGCATCATGCCCGCGCCTTTGCCATAGAGCAGGATATCCCCCACGGCATCGCCCGAGATGGTTATGGCATTCAGCGGACCATTGACGCTGGACAGAATGTTGTCAAATGGAATCATGGTCGGATGAACGCGGGCTTCGACGGCGTTTCCCCTGTTTTTGCTGATTGCCAGCAGCTTGATTTTATAGCCGAATTGTCCGGCGAATTCAATGTCCAGGGGGGTGATTTTGGATATGCCTTCAACATAAATATCATCGAGGCAAAGGTCGGCCCCGTAAGCCAGAGAAGTCAGAATCGCCAGCTTGTGGGCCGTGTCTAAGCCCTCGACATCCAGAGTGGGGTCCGCTTCCGCAAAACCCTTGCTCTGGGCTTTTGCCAGGGCGGTTTCAAACGTGTCTCCGTCATCGGTTATTTTGGATAGAATGTAATTGCAGGTTCCGTTCAGGATTCCGGACATGGCCAGGATCTGGTTTCCGACAAGCGATTCCCGAAGCGTTTTGATCACCGGCATGCATCCGCCGACGCTGGCCTCAAAGGCAAGCTCCACCCCTTTGTCTGCGGCAATTCGAAAAAGGCTGTTCCCCGCGCTGGCCAGAAGGGCCTTGTTGGCTGTGACAACCTGTTTGCCATTAGCGATAGCTTTTAATATCAAGGTCTTGGCAATGCCCAATCCGCCGATGGTTTCAATGACAATATCAATATCCGGATCGGTGACAATCAAATTCGCATCAGTGGTCAGCACATCTTTTTCGAATAAAATTCCCCGGTCGCGCTCAATGTCGATATCGGCGATGCGTTTCAGGTTGAGCGCAGCACCCACTCGGGAACGGATGATCTCTTGATTCTGGATCAGGATTTTGGCAATGCCGGTTCCGACCGTGCCGCAACCCAGAAGTCCAATGTTGATTGTTTTCATGCTACATGACCTTTCGAATGCCCCGGACGGCCTGATTGATCCGCATGGGATTTTCAATAAGGGCAAACCGGACGTATTCGTCGCCGTATTCGCCAAAACCCAGGCCAGGGGATACCGCCACCTGGGTTTCATTGATCAAAAATTTCGCAAATTCCACCGAACCCATTTTGACGAATCGATCGGGAATCTTGGCCCATACGAACATGGTCCCTTTAGGGCTTTTAATCTCCCAACCAATCCGGTGAAGGCCGGATATCAGCGCATCCCTTCTCTCCATATAGGTGTTGCGCATTTCCTGAACGCATTCCTGAGGGCCGTTCAAGGCGATGATGGAGGCGATCTGAATGGGTTGAAAAACTCCGTAATCGAGATAGCTTTTGATGCGTTTTAATGCGCCGACTGTTTCGGCGTTTCCCACGCAGAATCCCATGCGCCACCCCGCCATGCTGTAGCTTTTGGACAGGGAAAAAAATTCCACTCCCACATCCTTTGCGCCTTTGGCCTGAAGAAAACTAGGCGCCTTGTAGCCGTCAAAAGTCAGATCCGCATAGGCAAAATCATGAATGACCAGCATGTCATTCTCTTTGGCATAGTCCACGATTTTCTGGAAAAAATCCAGATCAACGACTTCCGTGGTCGGGTTGTGGGGATAGGAAATGATAAGCACCTTTGGCCTCGGCCAGGTCTGTTTGGTGGCATTGATCAGGTTCTCGAAAAAATCACAACCCGGGCCCACGGGAATTCCCCGGACATCACCGCCGGCAATGATGGCGGAATAGGGGTGAATCGGATAGGTGGGGTTGGGGGTAAAGACCACATCGCCCGGCCGAATGGTGACCAGAACCAGGTGGGAGAGGCCTTCCTTGATACCGATGGTCACGATCGCTTCTGAATCCGGATCGATATCCACATCAAAGCGCCTTTTGTACCACTCGGATATGGCCAGCCGCAGTCGGGTGATTCCCATCGAAGCGGAATAGCGATGGTTATGGGGTTTTTGCGCCGCTTCAATCAATTTGTCGACAATATGGCGGGGCGTCCCCAGATCCGGGTTGCCCATTCCCAGATCAATGATATCTTTTCCCGCATGTCTGGCTTCCATCTTGATCTTGTTGACTGTAGCAAAGACATAAGGTGGTAGTCGGTCCAGTCTGGCAAATTTTGTCATGATACACCTCTAAAGAACCGTCATAAATTTAACGAATGTTTCATGATTTAAGTGCTGCCTGACTCCTGACACCTAAATCATTTCACCCCGATTTGACTTGATCCTCTCTTCCTGATAGAAAATCTATGCTATCCCATACAATACAACGCTCTGCATGTCAAAAAATGATTTGACTTTTGAGCCAAAAATGTTTAAGTATTCTGAATAATTTCAAGTTTTTCGTCCATTATCAAGGAGATAATCATGGCCAAGTCTCTAACTTACGCGGATGCAGGCGTAGATATTGATAAAGCAAACGATTTGATACGCACGATCAAATCCATTGCCAGCCACACCCCCCGAACCGGCGTGATGGGGGAAATCGGTGGATTTGGTGGTTTGTTTTCGCTCAACCTGACCAATATTGAGAGACCTGTTCTGGTCAGCTCAACAGATGGGGTGGGTACCAAACTCAAGATCGCGTTCATGATGGATAAGCATGATACAATCGGCATTGATCTGGTGGCCATGAGCGTCAATGATGTGGTGGTTCAGGGCGCCAAACCGCTTTTTTTTCTGGATTATCTGGCCGTGGGCTTCCTGAGAACGGAAGTCGCCGCCGATATCATCAAGGGGATTGGCGAAGGCTGCCGGCAGGCCAATTGCGCGCTGATCGGCGGAGAAACCGCAGAAATGCCCGGAATCTATCAGGACAACGAGTACGACCTGGCTGGTTTTGCCGTCGGGCTGGTGGATAACAGCAGGATTATCGACGGCTCTGAAATCCGGGTAGGCCATAAACTGATCGGCATTTCATCCAGCGGGCTTCACAGCAATGGGTATTCTCTGGCTCGAAAAATCTGCTTTGATGTATTAAAACTGTCGGTAGATGCCTATGTTCCGGATCTAGGGAAAACCCTGGGTGAAGAGCTGCTGACGCCTACCCGGATATATTCAGAAATCATTCTGATGCTGATTCGGGATCTTCCCATTCACGGTCTCGCCCACATTACGGGCGGCGGTATTTCTGAAAATGTCGTCAGAATCCTTCCCCGGTCCTGCAGAGTACTGATCAGAAAGGGCAGTTGGTCGGTCCCTCCGATCTTTGAATTTCTTCAGGAAGCCGGAAACGTCTCGGATGAGGAAATGATGCGCACCTTCAATAACGGCATCGGAATGATTGCGGTTGTTCCGGAGCAGGCTGTTCAGGATGTGCTGGAGCGATTAAACGGCGCGGAGATACAGGCGTTTTTGATGGGCGAAGTCGTTGAGAGAAAAGACACAGAGGAAAGAATTGCCTGGATATGACTACAGAAACAAACGGTTTGATTCTTCACTCCTGGCAGACGGCTTTTTATGACCCTTCTATTTTCTGGAATATCTTTTGCTATTTGTCTGATTCTGACGCCGCTCGTCCGGCAGATTGCCCTGAAAAAGGGCTGGATGGCACGCCCTGCTGAAGACCGGTGGCATAATAAACCAACGGCGCTGTTCGGAGGGATTGCCATTTACCTGGCAGCCGCCATTCCCCTGTTTGTGATTTCGGATTTCAGCACCATACTTCTTCCCCTGACAGATCTGCCGAAAACCGCCGCCTTTCCTTCTTTTTCACCGATCCTGTGTATTGGCATCACGCTCATTTTTTTACTGGGGTTTGTGGATGATCTGACGCAGCTAAAACCCCAGAGCAAGTTGCTGGGCCAGATACTGGTTGCATCCCTGGTCGTGTTTCTGGGCTTCAGGCTCCAGTGGGTAACTTCGCTGACACTGGACACGTTGATGACCATTTTCTGGATCGTGGGAATCACCAATGCCTTTAACCTGCTCGATAACATGGATGGTCTTTGCGCCGGGACCGGCATGATTGCCGCTGGTTTTCTGGCGGTCATTTTATCTGGAAACAGCCCTGAATATGCTATAGGTGCCGCCATTCTGGCGGGTGCCTCCGCTGCGTTTCTGGTGTATAATTTCAATCCGGCGTCCATTTTCATGGGCGACTGCGGCAGTCTGATGATCGGCTTTGGTATTTCGCTGCTCAGCCTGGGCCTGTCCGGAATGAGCGCCGGCAATTCCATGGCTTCCATTGCCGTTCCGGTGATGATTGCCATGGTTCCCATACTCGATACCACGATGGTGACGATGGTGAGGCTTCTCAGCGGGAGAAAGGCTTCAACCGGCGGCAAGGATCATACGTCCCATCGCCTGGTGCTGATGGGGTTCAGTGAAAAAACCGCCGTGCTGTTTTTATACGCGGTCGGGCTGGTATCCGGAATCGCGGCCATTTTCGTCAGCAGGAGCGATACCTTCACGTCGCCGTCTGTCATTATTCCGGTGGTCCTGACGATTTTCCTTATGGGAGTTTATCTGTCCCAGCTTCGCGTATATCCGGAAAAAGAGTTTTCCGTGCTTCGCGGCCGCACTTTTACCCCGATTCTCGTTGAGCTGACCTATAAAAAACAGATTGTTCTGGTAATTCTCGATTTTTGTCTCATTGCTTTTTCCTATTATCTTTCCTACCGGTTGAGATTTGATTCATTCCAGTTTCCCTATTATTTCAAGGTGTTTTTGAAGTCACTTCCTGCGGTGATCGCCTGTAAACTCACTGCGTTTTTTTTGATGGGAGTGTACCGTAGCCTCTGGGGATATCTGAGCTCCAATGACGTTGCGGTGTATCTGAAGGCCTCCACGCTTGCCACATTTCTTTCGATTACGGCAGTGACTTTTGTATACCGGTTTGAAGATTTTTCGAAAGGCATTTTTATTGTGGACTGGTTCATCACCACCGGAGCCATCCTGGGGACCCGCGGGTTTTTCAGGCTGACCGGGGATGCCATGAAACGAAAGGCGCTTTCCGGTGAAAAGATTCTGATCTATGGGGCGGGAAGGGGGGGGGAAATCCTGCTGAGGGAAATCCTCAACAATAAACGGCTAAGGGTTAAACCCGTCGGTTTTATAGATGATGATCCCCTCAAGACCGGAAAAAAACTTCAGGGATATTCAGTTCTGGGCACATTTGACAATCTGCAGTCGCTGGTTCAGCAAAAGGCGGTTACCAGTCTGCTCATTTCCTTCAGGGAGAATGATCCGGATCGGTTAAAGGCCATCCATGCATTCTGCACGCAACATGATCTGGGCCTGAAGCAGTTCTCCATCCACATTGAAACCGTTGATCTGGACGAGCCATGAATATATTGGGCATTGAAACATCCTGCGATGAAACAGCGGCTGCCGTAGTCAGCGGGGGGCGTATCGTTCGTTCGTCGGTGGTGGCTTCACAGACGGCTGTTCATCACCCTTATGGCGGCGTTGTTCCGGAGCTGGCTTCCCGCAAACACCTGGAAGCCGTTTCGCAGGTGGTTTCCGAAGCGATTGATCGCTCGGGGATTTCAGAAAATCAGCTTGATGCCGTAGCCGTGACTCAAGGTCCAGGCCTGATCGGCGCACTGCTGGTCGGGTTTTCGTTTGCCAAAGCCTATGCCTATGCGCTGAACATTCCCTGTGTGGGGGTGAACCATCTTGAAGGGCACATCCATTCGGTTTTTCTGGAGGCGGATTCTCCGGACTTTCCATTTGTCGCCTTGCTGGTTTCCGGTGGTCATACCGGGATTTACCATGTCAGGTCCCATACCGCTTGTGAACTGATGGGCCAGACCCGCGATGATGCCGCCGGAGAGGCCTTTGACAAAGTAGCGAAAATGCTGGGTCTGGGATATCCGGGTGGGGTGGCGATCGAGGAGATCTCCCGGAAAGGCGATCCGTTTCGAATACAATTTCCCCGGCCCTATCTGGATAAGGCGGACTCGGACTTCAGTTTCAGTGGCTTGAAATCGGCGGTTCGGCGGTATGTTGAGACCCATGATTACAAAGGAAACATTGCGGATATCGCGGCAGGGTTTCAGGAGGCTGTGGCGGATGTGCTGGCGTTTAAACTGGTTCAAGCCGCCCTGTTCAGACAGTGCACACGGATAGCAGTTGTGGGCGGTGTGGCCGCCAATTCCCGGTTAAGGGAAAAGGTCAGGACATCTGCTGCAGAAAATGGGCTTTCGGTTTTTATTCCGTCTTTGACATTCTGCGGTGATAACGCCGCCATGGTTGCAGCGACCGGTTATCATTATCTTCGGGCCGGCCATGCCTGCAGCCTGACCGATGATGTTTATTCAAAAGTGAATAGCCTGACGTTCCCTGGCTCTGGATTCAGGGCCAGGGAACCGGTTGTCTGATCAGGTTTCTTCGACGGTGATCGCGCCAACTTCGCAGACTTCAACACAGCTTTCGCAGCCAAGACATTCTTCCGCATTAACGGGAGATGATTTCCCATCAACCATTTCAAATACTTCAACAGGGCAAACATCCACGCATTCTTCGCAGCCTTCACATTTGTCTTCATCAACAACGGGGTTAAAAGCCATTCAACAAGCCTCCTTTCATCAGGGAATTACGGTGAAATATTTCACCAGATCTTTTTAATCTATCGGGCAAAGTCCATATATCAATTATCCGGGGGAGTCAAGCAATGAAATTATTTTTTTTCCTGGAATAATAATAAAGTCACTCCAGGAGAAGGTTGATGACAGGGAACGCGTCAATAATGCAGGTCCGCATATTCCACCCATCCGCCGGCCATAACCAGGGCCAGATCGAACCCGGACAGGGAAAATGAAATAGTATGAGTATGCGCATGATTTTTTATAATAAAACGGTTTTTATCGAGTTGTGTGATTAAATGAGTATCTGTTCCTGCGTAAGTGGAAAATATCTCGTCCAGGGTCTCGGCTGAAAGTTCAACGGCCATCATGCCGCAGTTAAACATATTCTGTTTGAAGATTCTGGCAAAGCTTTCAGCAATCACCAGATGAATGCCGTTCGCCTCAAGCGCCCAGGGCGCATGCTCCCGTGAAGAGCCGCAGCCGAAATTGGCGCGGGTGATAATCACCGATTTGGCATGCAGGTCGGTGCCGGGGTTGAAACCCTCTATATCGATATCCTCGAGAAGAAAGGGCTGAAGAGCCTCTCTGGTGTTTTCAGTTAAATATCTGGCAGGAATGATTTCATCCGTGTTGATGTCTGAACGATCCAGAAAAAGAACCTGTCCGCTGAATGGTTTCATGAATGGCCTCGTTTGATTTTTTTGGCTTTGGTTAATGAATTCAGGGAACCCATGGGGTGATATGTCCGGCCAATGCAGTGGCTGCTGCGGTTGCCGGGCTCATCAGATGCACCATGGCGCCTTTTCCCATTCTTCCGTTAAAGTTGCGGTTCGTGGTGGATGCGCAGACCTCGCCTTCCGCCAGGACCCCATTGCTCATTCCCAGGCAGGCTCCGCATGTGGGATTGGTGACGCAGAACCCGGCATCCAGAAAGATCCGTAGGATGCCTTCCTCAAGGGCTTCTCGAAAAATTTTGGGCGTGGCAGGCGATACGATACCCCGGACCGTATCTTTGATTCTCCGGCCCCTCAGCACCTGAGCGGCAATTCGCAAGTCCTCCATTCTGCCGTTTGTGCACGAGCCGATATATACCTGGTCCACAGGCGTTCCGTTCAGGTTTCGAGCAGCGGTAACCTGATCGGGTTTGTATCCGAAAGTGGCCTGAGGCTCCAACGCCGACACGTCATGTTCCAGGATTTCCTCATAATCGGCATCTTCATCCGGAAGAAATTTTGAAAAATCATCCACAGCCTCCTCCGGACTGCCGTAATCGTTTTGAATGAATTCCCACAGATATCCAACAGTCGTTTTGTCAGGGTAACAGATCCCGCAGGTGGCTCCGGCTTCAACAGCCATGTTGCAGATCGTCATTCGACCTTCCATGCTCATGGCGTCGATTACAGGTCCGGTAAATTCAATGATTTTATTGGTTGCGCCATTTACCCCGATGCGTCCGATGACCGATAGAATCACATCTTTGGCATAGACACTTTCGGGCAGGTTCCCCGTGATGATGATTTTTATGGAATGGGGATAGTGAAAGGCGCATACGCCTTTAAGAATACCGACTTCCAGGTCGGTTGTCCCCACGCCTGCGGCAAAGGCGCCAAAGGCGCCATGGGTACAGGTGTGGGAATCCCCCATGATGATGGTATAGCCCGGTCGGACAAAACCTTTTTCAGGGAAAAGGGCATGACAGACGCCGTTTCTGCCGATATCAAAAAAATCCGGAATACGATGTCGATGGGCCCAGTCACGAAGAATCTTGCCCTGAAGCGCGGTCTTGGCGTCTTTGGCAGGTGTGACATGATCGATGACGACTTTGAGCTTTGATGGGTTAAAAACCCGGTCCTTTCCGCGGGAGATCAGATCGTTAATTGCTATGGGCGTGGTAATCTCATGGCAGAAAACGGCATCCAGACGGATGACATGAATATCGCCAAAAGGGGTGTCCACCCGGTGATCATCAAATATCTTCTCTGCAACAGTTCTTCCCACTTGATTTCTCTCCAGTATAATTTGTATGCACGAGGTCAGCAGCCGGACCTGACTTCAGGTTTCATTGCATCCAGTCCCGAATCGCTGACCTCTAATCCGTGTCCGTCTTTAATACCGCCAGAAACGCCGATTGCGGAATCATGACTTTTCCCACCATCTTCATTCGTTTTTTTCCTGCTTTCTGCTTTTCAAGAAGCTTTCGCTTGCGGGAAATGTCGCCGCCATAACATTTGGCCGTAACATCCTTTCGAAAAGCAGATACCGTTGTCCGTGCAATGATGTTACCGCCGATGGCTCCCTGGATGGCAATCTTGTACATTTGTTTGGGGATCTCCTCCTGGAGCTTTTCGCAAGCCGTTCTTGCCCGCTCAACAGACCGATCCTTGTGAACCAGCTGGGAGAGGGCATCCACCCGTTCGCCATTAATCAAAATGTCCATCTTGACCAACTGGGTTTCCCTGAAATCAATCAGTTCGTAGTCGAATGATCCATATCCTTGAGTGATGGATTTGAGCCGGTCGTAAAAATCATAGACAACTTCAGACAGGGGAAGTTCAAAGAACATCTCCAGCCGGTTATTGGTCAGATACTGGTAATTGGTGTTGATCCCCCTGCGATCCAGGCAAAGCTTCATGACAGCGCCCATGTACCTGTCCGGGACAATGATGGTGGCGCGAATGAAGGGTTCACGGGTGGTCTGTATGGACATGGGATCAGGATAAAGGGCCGGGTTGTCGATGATCTGGGTGGACCCGTCCTTCATGACCAACTGGTATTGTACGGACGGTGCTGTCAGAATCAGGGACAGATTAAATTCGCGTTCCAGCCTTTCCTGAACCACTTCCAGGTGTAAAAGCCCGAGAAACCCACACCGGAATCCAAAGCCCAGGGCTGCCGAAGAATCTTTCTCATACACCAGCGATGCGTCATTCAACTGAAGCTTTTCAAGCCCTTCGGCCAATTCTGAATAATTATCGGCGGCAATCGGATACAGGGAAGAAAAAACAACGGGTTTGGCCAGCTTGAACCCCGGCTTGACAGCGTCGCAAGGGGCATCAGCATGCGTAATGGTGTCTCCGCAGCGGGTGTCGCTGACCGTTTTGATGCCGGCAATCAGATATCCGACCTGACCCGCGGACAGTTGTGGCTGCGGCACCCGCTTAATCTGGAATATTCCGACTTCTTCAACCTTGTAGCGGGCATTGTTGAACATGAACAGGATGGTGTCTCCGGTCCGAATGGTTCCCTGAAACACCCGAAAATGGACGATGGTTCCACGGTACGCATCATAATGACTGTCAAAAATGAGTGCTTCAAGCCGAAGATCCGGATTGCCAGCCGGAGGGGGCAGCACGGTGACAATCCCTTCCAGCACATCTTCGATGCCGATGCCTTCCTTGGCCGATGCCAGAATAATCTTGTCCGGATCCAGGCCAAGGTCGGATTCAATTTGATTTTTCACCCGCTCAATATCCGCCGAGGGCAGATCGATTTTGTTGATAATGGGAATGATCTCAAGATTGTGTTCCATGGCCAGGTAAAGGTTGGCGATGGTTTGGGCTTCCACCCCCTGACTGGCATCAACCAGAAGCAGTGCGCCTTCACAGGAGGCCAGGGCACGGGATACTTCATAGGTGAAGTCCACATGCCCGGGCGTATCAATCAGGTTCAAAGCATAGGTCTTGCCGTCTTTGGCGGTATAGGGAAGGCAGATGGTCTGGCTCTTGATGGTAATGCCGCGCTCCCGTTCAATGTCCATGGAATCGAGCATCTGATCCTTGAAATCCCGCTCGGACACCATATTCGTTGCCTGAATCAGGCGGTCGGACAGGGTGGATTTACCATGGTCAATGTGGGCGATGATGCTGAAATTCCGGATGGAGCTGATGGTATTCATTTGCAATTCGTTTTCTCCCTGACTCTGTGCGGAAAAAAAGTCAGTTGACACCCGTGTATATTCAAGTTAATTAGATAAGATTATAAAAATATTGCCTCTTTTTAACAGATTCTTTTGAATGATGTCAACAGTGGCCATGATGATCGTCACAGGACTGCCCTGTTTTCTGAATGAACCCATTTGGATAATGCGTCCGAACCCTTGAAGACCATGAACCGGAAAATATTAATTGTTGAAGATGATTTGGCTGTCCGCGATTCCATGGCTGAATTTGTCGCAACGACCGGCTATGTCTGTCAGACGGCTTCCTGTGCGGAAGAGGCCATTGATATTCTTAAGAAATCAGAAATTCAAGTGGTTATAACCGACATCATGATGCCGGGGATGGATGGGCTTGAACTGACGGATATCATCAAAAAAGATTATGATATTGATGTGATCGTCATGACAGGCTACAGCGGTCAGTATTCTTATGAAGAAGCGATCGGAAAAGGCGCCAGTGATTTTGTTTTTAAGCCCTTACGGTTTCAGGAACTGCTGCTTCGGTTAAAAAGGGTGTTCAAGGAGCGGGAGCTCAGACTGGAGCGTAACAGCATGATGGCTGATCTTCAGCAACTGGCCATCACCGATAATCTGACTCAACTCTATAATTCCAGACATTTTTATGCTCAGTTGAAAATGGAGATTGAACGGGCCAACCGCTATGGTCATTCCCTGGCGTTGTTGCTCCTTGATATCGATTTTTTCAAAAATTACAATGATACGTATGGCCATCTGGAGGGTGACAAGGTTTTAAGCGCCGTGGGTCAGATGATCAAAACCTGTCTGAGGACCATGGATACGGCTTACCGGTATGGGGGAGAGGAATTCACGGTCATTTTGCCCTATACGGATGGGGATGAGGCGAGAACTGTCGCAGACAGGATCCAGTATGCACTTGAATTCATAAAATTCTGCCCATGTCCCGCCCGATCGATTCAGGTCACCCTGAGTATCGGCGTTACAGAGTACTCTCCGGGAGAAGAACTGACAGTTTTTGTCAACAGGTCCGACAGGGCCATGTATGCCTCAAAGGAAAACGGCCGAAACAGGGTGTCCTTCCTTCCACCGGATGCATCAAGTTGATTTTCAATGGTTTATACCCTTACATGCTTAGATGAGTGCTGGAAAAGCATCCCGGTTTGCCAGCAGGAGAATTATCTCTTTCAGATCCGTCATCTTTACCGCCTGGCGGGCTGGTGGTCGGAGCCCATCGATACGCTCGAAAAACTTGTCCGGATCATTTCCGGAAGTCACTGCTTTGTGGCGGCAGTCCAGCAGACCGGTGTCATCTTGGGGATGGGGCGGGCCATCAGCGACAGGGCAAGCGACGCCTATATTCAGGATATCATGGTCAGGCCGGAGGCGCGAAGACAGAAAATAGCCTCTTCCATTATGAAAGTCATCGCAGAGCGTCTGGAGCGGGATGGAATGACCTGGATCGGCCTGATTGCCAAACAAGGCACCCGGTCATTTTACCACGGTCTGGGCTTTTCTGAAATCCCGGGCGCCATGCCCATGCTCAGAAATTGAAATCATCTGAAAGGGACCGCGATACCGCAGCCACCAAGGAATAAGTCTGATTTATGAAATTATTACCGCTGACACATGCAGATTATCCTGTGCTGAAGCCTTTTTTTGAACACCAGCACCACCGCCTGTGCGTCTATTCCCTGCCGTCGCTTCTTTCCTGGAGCAATGAAGAATATCAGCCTTATGGCGCAATTGATGGCGATGCACTGATCGTAGCAGCAGAATTTAACCGCCAGAAGGAAAAACGGCACCTGATCCTTCCCATCTCTCCTCAAAGACAATATTCGCCTGAAGCGCTGTATGCGCTTGCCCGGAAACTGGATTACAACTCCTACTGGTTTGTTACCGAGGATTATCTTCAACAGTATGAAATCAAGCGTGTTGAAGCTCTGTTCACGATCCGGGAACAGGAGGAATACGATGACTACGTATACCGCACATCGGATCTGGCAGAGTTGAAAGGAAACAAGTATTCCAAGAAACGGAACCTTGTCAACCAGTTTGCCAGGGAGTATCTTGAAAAGGACCGGGTTCGCATGGTTCCCATCACGCCGGAACTGGCCCCGGAATGTATCCGGTTTCTGAATGAATGGTGCGAGGAGCGCAATTGCGATTCCAACCTTCAGGAAGATCTGGCCTGTGAGCGTCTGGCCGCCTTGAACACGATAGAGCATCTGGATGTTTTTTCGTCGCAGGGGTTGTTGCTGCGGATCGATGGAAAGGTCAGCGCCTTTGGCATCGGGTCATATCTGACAGCCGCTATGGGCGTTTTGCATTTTGAGAAGGCCTTTTCGAGGATAAAAGGTCTGTATCAGTATTTTGACAGCCAATGCGCCCGCCTTCTGTTCAATGGGTATGTCTTTATCAACAAGGAAAGCGACATGAGTATCCCGGGGCTTGCCAAAGCCAAACGATCCTATTACCCGGTGATGCGGGTAAAGTCTTATGAACTCGTCCTTAAAAAAACGCCGGGCTGAACTTCAAAAATCAAGGCAGTGATTCATCAAGATTGAGGATGGTCACTTTCAGCATCAGGTCCCCTTTCAGACCTTCCGGCATCTGTCGCCCCATTCCCTTTAACCGGATGATCGACCCCTGTTTCAAGTTAGGCGGTACCTGTACGCGAATTGTCCGGTTATAAAATCCCCATGGAATGTTGACCATTTTGGTTGCACCGGAAAAAGCCTCCCAGGGAGTGACCTGAATCACGCCATAGAGATGGGGATCGCTTCCTGTCCCTGAAGTTCGGATAACCTGAAGCCTGGGAGTCTTTCTTTTTTCGGTTACATGCCGCAGCTGTTGTGTGAAGTCGGAATCGGGAAGAACATGAAAGAGCTTTAATAAGATCATTCCGGAGAGAAAGCCCCCGATATGCGCCCACCAGGCAATGCCTCCTGCGCTGCCACTGCCCGCAGCGCTCAGAAACTGAAGAAGAAACCAGATTCCCAGAAAAAAATAAGCCGGAATTTCAATAAATAAAGGAATAAACAGAATGGGAATCAGAGTCAGGATCCGGGATTTGGGAAAGAGCAGAAAATAGGCGCCCATAACGCCGGCAATGGCGCCGCTGGCGCCTATGGTAGGGACATTGGAATTGAGGTTCAGCAGCAGATGGGACAGGCCGGATATCAGTCCGCAGAGCAGATAAAACAGCAGATACCGCAAGGATCCCAGGCGGTCTTCGATGTTGTCGCCAAAAATATACAGGGACCACATATTGCCCAGGAGATGCCAGAAGCCGCCATGCAGAAACATAAAGGAAATCAGGGAAAAAAGCTGCTGGCCCGTGCTGAAGTATGACGCAATATGAGGTACGGAATAGCGGGCGGGAACCAGGCCATAAATATAAATAAACTGCTCTGTCTGCCCTCCCTGGGTTATCTGGATCAGGTAAACCAAAACATTCAGCCCAATAATGGCGGTGTTGGCCACCGGGTAATTCTTTGAAGAAAGGGTGTCGCGAATAGGGATCATGGATTCGGGGGGGATTGTTGAATTCTCATACTGAGATCCACGGCTCTGGCCGAATGTGTCAGGGCGCCGACCGAAATCAAATCAACGCCGGTTTGCGCCAGATCGGTTAAATGACTCAGGGTGACGCCGCCGGAGACTTCCACGATGGCCCGGTTCTGAATGACGGAAACCGCTTCCTGAATATGGGGAATATCCATATTGTCGAGCATGATAATATCCACCCCGGATTCCAGGGCTTCATGGATGCCGGCAAGGTCAGAGACCTCAACCTCAATTTTGATCAGATGCGAAATCCGTATTCTGGCTGCATCGACTGCCTGGTGAATTCCGCCGCAGGCTGCGATATGGTTGTCCTTGATCAGAATGCCGTCAAAAAGCCCCATTCTGTGGTTATGGGCTCCGCCCATACGCACCGCATATTTTTCGAGAACCCGCCATCCCGGGGTTGTTTTTCGGGTATCTACCAGTCGGACCCGGCTGTTGTTCAGGGCTTTTACATAAGAGCGAACATGGGTGGCAATGCCGGACAGGTGCTGTAAAAAATTAAGGGCAGGCCGCTCTGCGGTGAGAAGCGCCCTTAGGCTGCCTTCCAAAAGCAACACCGTTTCCCCGCAGACGATTTCCGCCCCGTCTTCATAAGCGGATCGGCAGCGAACCTTCGGATCAAGCCGCTGGAAAACCGTTTTTGCGATATCCAGTCCGGCAAGGATCAGATCTTCTTTGGCGACAATGATGCCACATCCCTGGCTGTCGTCAGAAACCAGATAATCGGTGGTGATGTCACCGGTGCCGATATCTTCGGCAAGCGCCATGTCGATGAGTCGGGTAGGGAGCGGTGTCATATAACCGCCTTTATTTTATCCAGATTGTTTTGAAGATGCAGTTGTTTATCAGACAGGGCCGCGTGTTTGTCCTTGACTTTTTCAATGATATCCGCAGGTGCTTTTCCCAGGAAATCCTCATTATTCAGTTTTTTGGAAACGCCGTTCAACTCGTTGTTCAGCTTCTCGATTTCCTTTTCCAGGCGCAGGATTTCTTTGGACAGATCCAGTATCCCTTCCAGGGGGACATAAATGATCGCACCCTCGACAATGGTGGATGCCGCAGCCTTGGGCCGTTCTCCTGGCCGGTCAACAGCGAGTTTTTCCAGCTTTGCCAGATGGGTGATGATATCTCCATGCCGGCCAATCGTGTCCGTGATTTGGGAATGATCGGTTTGAATCAGGGCATTCAACTTTAAGGACGGCGCAAGGTTCATCTCTCCCCGGATATTTCTGATACCGGTGATGATGCTGATAATGATGGCCATTTGCTGTTCGGATTCGGGATTCACAAACCGGCCGAATCCGGGGTCGCTGTTCTGAGGAAGACTTGCATTCATAATGGAGCCCTGAGTTCCGGGCAGCATATGCCAGATCTCTTCCGTAACAAAAGGAATAAACGGGTGAAGACAGATCAGGGTGTTTTTGAGGACCTGCCACAGCACCGCCCGTGTCTGCTCCATGATGGGCTCTCCTTCTTTTCCGTATAAGGCCGGCTTGACGGCTTCAAGATACCAGTCACAGAGTTCATGCCAGACAAACTGGTAGAGCAGGCCCGCAGCATCATTGAAATGATAGGCTTCGATCGCTTCTGCAGAAGATCGGGCCACGTTTTCGGACCGGGACAAAATCCATTGATTGGGAAGAGACAATTCCCCTGGCGTGAGGGCCGTTGAATCCGAGTTGACGTGCATCAAGGCAAAACGGGATGCATTCCAGAGTTTGTTGATGAAGTGACGATACCCCTCAACCCGCTTTTCAGACATCTTGATGTCCCTGCCCTGGGCGGCGAATGCCGCCAGGGTAAAACGAAAGGCGTCGGTGCCGTACTGATCCATGACGATGAGCGGATCAATCACGTTGCCTTTGGACTTGCTCATTTTTTTGCCGTCTCCATCCCGAACCAGGGCATGGACATAAACGTCTTTAAAGGGAACATCGTCCATAAAATGGATACCCATCATCATCATTCGGGCAACCCAGAAAAACAGAATATCAAAACCGGTTACCAGAACCGAAGTGGGATAAAAAGTTTTCAACAACTGGCTGTTGTCCGGCCAGCCCATTGTGGAAAACGGCCACAGTGCCGAACTGAACCAGGTATCCAGCACATCGGTTTCCTGAATCAGCTCCGGATGACTGCAGGAAGAACATGTTTCCGGCGGCGTCAGGGATACGGTCAACTTTCCGCAGGCTTCGCAGGTCCATGCCGGAATCTGATGCCCCCACCAGATCTGCCTGGAAATGCACCAGTCCCGGATATTGTTCAGCCAATCGTAATAATTGGCTGCCCAGGCCTCGGGGATGATACGGGTCTGGCCGTTTTGAACCGCTGCAATGGCTTTTTCAGCGAGCGGTTTAGCTTTAACGAACCACTGTCTGGATAAATTGGGTTCGACAACGGTTTTGCACCGATAGCAATGGCCGACATTGTGGGAATAGGGCTCAATCCCCATCAGAAGTCCCTGCTCCTGAAGCTTCTGAACAACGGCTTCCCGGCATTTGAAACGATCCATCCCTTCGAACATGCCGGCGCCGTCCGTCATGAGGCCATGATCGTCAATGACTTTGAGCCGGGGAAGGTTGTGCCGGTTTCCGATTTCAAAGTCATTCGGATCATGAGCCGGTGTCACTTTTAATGCGCCGGTTCCAAAGGACATGCCCACATAGGTGTCCCGAATAATGGGGATACGACGATCGGTGAGCGGCAGCAGAACTGTTTCTGACGGCAGATTCCGGTATCTGTCATCTTCCGGATGAATGGCTACAGCCGTATCTCCGAAAAGGGTTTCCGGCCGGGTGGTGGCAATCACCACGCCGCCGGAATAATCGGGGAAGGGGTAACGGATATGATAGAGATTTCCGGAAATCTCTTCATGCTCGACTTCAAGGTCAGACAGGGCTGTGTGGCAGCGATGGCACCAGTTGATGATGTAGTCACCCTGATAAATCAGGCCTTGGTGATAAAGCTGAACAAAAACTTTTCTGACAGCGATGGATAATCCTTCGTCCATCGTAAAACGTTCCCGCTTCCAGTCGCAGGATGCGCCCAGACGTTTGAGTTGATGGATGATGGCGTTTCCGGATTCTTTTCGCCATGCCCACACCGCATCGATAAACTTTTCGCGGCCCAGTTGCTGCCGGCTTCGGCCTTCACTTGCGAGCTTCTTTTCCACCACATTCTGAGTGGCAATCCCGGCGTGATCCGTGCCGGGCATCCAGAGAACATTGTAGCCTTTCAACCGATGATATCGGCATAATATATCCTGAAGCGTCACATTCAATGCGTGTCCCATGTGAAGGACACCCGTGACATTGGGAGGGGGGATAACAATCGAATAACCGGGACGGGAATCGCTTTCGTTTGCAGAAAAAAGGTGGTGTTCTTCCCAGAAAGCATACCAGCGCTTTTCGACATTCTGGGGTTCGTATCCTTTATCGGGTTGATCCATAAGCATTACTTACTCCTAAAGAACAATAGTATTCCGGACGTTTAAACAACCATGGGGCCGTGTGACTCATTCTGAAACTTTCTATAAAAAGGAAAAGGGGATTCATGCCTGATCCCCAATTCCGTAACCATAACAATAAATAAATACCCGGTTCAAGATTTGGTTTTATCAGCAGGTTTCCCCGTTGCCAGGTAATTCAAAATAATTGTTTTCAGATTTTCAATTTCTCTTGTAACTGTCGTTGTGACGACTTCATCCAGAATATGCTCTATCTTTTCTGTAAAAAGATTTCGAATGACCCTTTCCATAGCCGCCTCAATCTGATCCTTTGGCTGATCCTCGAGCTGAAAAGCCATCATGTCTTGATATGCGGCGGCATCTTTTTCGGTTGATTTGCTGGGGTCAGAATGAATTCCGGGCAAATCCTGATGGGGCACCTGGGAATCGTGAACGACTTCATCAATTAATCTCTGGAGGTCGTCCATCTGATATTCAGTAACAGGGGCGTTGGATTCATCGGGTTCCTTTTCAGAGAAATCCGGCAGGCGTTCCGTATTGAGATCTGTCTTTTCAATAACATCTGAAAGATCAAAAAAACCAGTTTTGTCTTTTGCCGGGTCAGGCAATTTCATGACTTTCCGGGTATCGGAAAAATCAACACTCTCAGACAGTTCAATAATATCATCGTCTTCTGCCGGGAGTATTTCATCTGTGAGAAGGATGACATCGTCGTCATCCGAAAGAGGATTTGCACCGGATAAAGGTGGTATGGATTTCAGTTGTGTCATGGTGGCTCCTTTGTTTGAATCAGAAAAAACCCAAAACAATCCCAATGGACAACCGTTTCACGAGAACATCATCTTGGGTGATCTAACAGGAGGAATCGCTATCATAAGGACTGACAGGTGTCAATATATTTGCCTTGAATTACAAGGATAAATCGGTTCCCGGCGGCCTGTAAATTTTTTTATTTGAATTCCTTCCCTGTCACTATTCGATAAAAGAGTTGAAATTTTGTTGTAGTTGTGAGAAGTAAGACAATTGAAGATTAAAGAGGGGAGGTGATCGGTTGGGAAGTGTCATTAAAAAAAGAAGAAAAAAAATGAGAAAGCATAAACATAAAAAGCTTTTGGCCCGTACACGCCACCAGAGAAGGAAAGGTAAATAAGATGCCTGGAATCTTTTCTGTACAAAGAAAAAGCACTTTCGCTTAACGGTTTTTCCGTCGTTGCGTCAGTGCTTTTCTTTTTCCAGCTTGGCAATTCTGGTCATTCGTCAACCTGGGCGTTCAGGTACTGCTGTAACCTCTTTATTTGTATCCTTTCAGATATTTCAAGAATTCAGCACTGGTTGAAAGCACAACCGAACTATTCTCGCCCAGCGTTTCATTGTAAACCTCAAGGGATTTGGTAAACGAATAGAATTCCGGGTCAACGCCGTATGCCTGAGCAAAAAGTTTTGTAGCTTCGGCATCGGCCTTGCCTTTAATCTCCTGAGCGGTCCGGTAAGCTTCGGAAGTAATCCGTTTTAAATCCCTTTCCTTTTCACCCATGATTCTGGCGGCCTCTCCCTTGCCTTCAGATCGAAACTTCTCCGCTATCTGTTTTCGTTCCGCAATCATTCGACCATATACGGATTCCCGGACCTGTTCCACGTAGTTGATGCGTTTGATTTTGACATCCACCAGCTCGATGCCGAAAGGAGATAATTTGGGCTGGGCCTGTTCCAGAATTCCTATCGTAATTTTATCCCTTCCCGTGGTAATCTTCTCCGCCGGTTCTTTTTGAATATCTTCCAGGCCGATTTCAAATGTATCCAGTTCCCGGTTGCTCCGCCTGACCGCTTCAATCAGCCGGTAGGATGTAATAAAGTTGCGGGTTGCCGGATCAATGATATCGTCCAGCCGACTTTGAGCGCTGACCGTGTTGCTGACGGTCTGAAAGAATTTGATCGGGTCAACGATTTTCCATCGCGCAAAAACATCTACCCAGATATAGGTTTTGTCCAGTGTGGGAATCTGACCGGGATCGCCTTCCCACATGAGAAGATTTTTTGGAAAATACGTTGCTTCCTGGATAAACGGGACCTTGAAATATAGCCCGGGAGCCAGCTTGGGGGCGCCAACCACACGGCCGAACTGGGTGACCACAACCTGCTCGGTTTCATTTACGATGTAGGCGGATGTATAAGCCATCAAAATGGCGACGCAGGCAACAATGACCAATAAAACTTTGGAATTCATTTCGAGGCCCCTCTATTTTTTCCGAGGTTTAGAAAAGGAAGAAGATTACTTTGATCCGAGTCCACAATATATTTTTCACCGATTTTCGGGAAAATGCTGCCCATCATTTCCAAATAAAGCCGGCGCTTGGTGACATCCCTGGCTTTATCGTATTCAATATAAAGGGCGGTAAATCTAGAAGCATCCCCTTTTGCGCGGTTGACGCGATCCAAGGCAAATCCCTCGGCGGCCTTGATGGTCCGGTCCGCCTCGCCGCGCGCGTTTGGTACGGCCTTGTTATAGTCTTCCTTGGCCTGATAGATCATTTTTTCTTTTTCCTGAACCGCCTGGTTGACTTCGTTAAACGAAGGCTGAACCGGGTCCGGAACATTGGTTTTTTTCATTTCGATGGTGACGATCTGAATGCCGGCTTCGGCATTATCCAGTTCGCTTTGAAGAATGTTCCTGGCTTCGACCGCGATTTCTTCCCGCTTGCTGATCACCTCGTTAACACTGCGGTCCCCAACAACCAGCCGCATGGCTGCTTCCGACATATCCGTCAACAGACGGCGGATATCCTTGACCTTGAATAAAAAATTATAGGGGTCTTTAATGCGGTATTGAACAATCCAGGGAACCAGAGCCACGTTCAGATCACCGGTAAGCATCAACGTAACGCCGGTATCTTCGGTGTTTGCAGAAAACTTTCGCTGGTCTCCTTCACGATTGGTGTTGAACCCGAATTCTTCTTTATAAACATGGCGGACTTTGACTTTGGTTAATTTTTCAATTCCTGCCGGCAGCTTGAAGTTCAGACCGGGCTGTGTCGTCCGGACATATTTGCCAAAACGCTGTATCACGCCGACCTCATCCACATCCACGGTGTAAAACATGGAAACTCCCAAAAAAAATACTGCAGCCACAACAATCACAATCGGACCGCCAGGGAGTTTGATGTTTTTCAGTTTGTTGGCAATTTCATCAAATTGCGGCAAATTGGGGCCGCTTTTGCTTTGCTGCTGTTCTTTTAATTTTTCCCAGTCCCAGCTCATAGATATTTCCACCATAAAGTTAATAACAGGGGGGTTATTGATTATTTTATATCATTTTACGGGTGAAGACTCTGTCAGAGGTTTTTTTTCAGAGCGTCCAGTTGCATTCGCGCGTCTCTTACAGTGGCTTTCTCTTCATATCCTCGAGCTTTTTCAGCGGCCAATTCAATGAATTCATAGCCTTTTACGAAATCTCCCATTCTGCCATAAGCCAGTCCCAGTCCCGAGTAAGCCGGAGCGAATTCCGGATCCAGTTCAGTAGCGCGTGAAAATTCCGAAACAGCCGCTTCAATTTTATTGTTTTGCATAAATTTCATCCCGTTGTCCACGTGCCGGGAAGGGGTATCAAGTGCTGTATGGTGATACGAACTGATCGGACCGCAGGCAGAAAAAAAGACAATACAGATTATCGGCCAGAACAGATTCGTCATATCCGGATGATGTTTTTTTCTTGCCGAGGCAGAAGGTTTTGAATGATTGAACATATCGCCCGCTGTTTTTATCATATTTCGTTTTGATCAATGAATCTATGCCAGTTATAATCAAAGGACGACGGGAAGTCAATATCCTAAACGCGGCCGCCGCTCCATCTCAGCTTGGCTTTTACCAGGTCAAAATAACGCTGACCAGGGAGCTTGATCATCAGCACCGGATGGGGGCTTTTCTGGATCCGGATCGTGTCGTTGTTGTGGAGTTCAAAGCCGGACTGGCCATCAAATGTTACCAGAACATCCGAAGCCTCTTCCTCAAGGACAATGGTAATGATCACCGAATCCGGGATTATCAGGGGGCGGATGGTCAGCGTAAACGGGCAGATGGGAGTCAGAATGATGCCGGGAACCGCGGGGTGAACGATAGGTCCACCCGCCGCAAGGGAATACGCGGTTGAGCCCGTGGGGGTTGCCACGATGAGTCCATCAGCCCGGTATGTGGTTAAATAATGGTTGTCCAGAAGGGTTTTAATGCTGGCAAGGCGCGCCAGCGCGCCTTTGTTGATAACCAGATCGTTGAGAACGGTTTCGGAGGCAACAAGCCGATCCTCGCGAAGGATATCGGCCCGAAGACGCATTCGAGGGCTGGTTGTAAAATCCTGACGAATAATGGCGTTGACCGCCTCAAACAGATTGTCTTCAGAGATTTCGGCCAGAAAGCCGACTTCGCCGAATTTGACCCCTAAAACGGGTATGGGGGCATCGCCTATCCACCGGACAGCGCTTAAGAATGTCCCATCACCTCCTAAGACCAGAACACAGAACAGGTCATTCGGGGCATGAGATGACCGGAAACCCGAAATATTGCGCTCCGGGAAAAACATCTCATTTCTGAGGACATCGATCTCCCTGGATTTCAGCCAGATTTCAAGTTCGTCGGCCTTCTGCATGGCCGGATGATCGTTTTTTACGACCAGCCCGATTCGTTTCACGAGATTCAATGACCTCTGAGTTAATTCACCTTACATGTCCACCAAAATTTCACATGAGTTTAATGAATTCCAACCCAAAAAGCAAATTCTTTTGTCTTGACTCATTCAGACGGTTTTTATTATAAGAATCAGCTAAAGTATTTTATATCATGACAATTAAAGAGGAGGGCAGGGGTTATGAAGAAGAATCCTATGGATCTGCGGCTCATTACCGCCATCGTTGCAGGGATGATGGCATTGATATTTACCGGGTCCGGCATTGCAGCCGATACCATAAAAATCGGTATTGGCGGCGCTCACAGCGGAGATCTGGCCTCTTATGGACTGCCGATTGTCAAGGCAGCCAAACTGGTGGTCGAGGATGTGAATGCCAAAGGCGGAATCCTGGGCAAACAAGTTGAAGCCATTGCAGAAGATGATGTGTGTAAGCCGGAAGTGGCCACCAATACGGCAACCAAGCTGGTTTCCCAGGGCGTAACCGTGGTTGTGGGCCATGTATGCAGCGGTGCAACAAAAGCGGCCCTGGATATTTATAAAGACGCCAAGATCGTTGCCATGTCTGCTTCCGCAACGAATCCGGACCTTACCCAGAGCGGTAAATATCCCAATTTTTTCCGAACCATCGCTTCCGATGATGCCCAGGCCAGAATGGAAGTTGATTTTGCCCTGGATACCCTGAAGCTCAAAAAAATTGCCGTTCTGCATGATAAAGGCGATTATGGAAAAGGTCTTGCCGAATTTGCAAAAACATTCATTGAAAAATCAGGGAAAGGCGAAGTTGTCCTTTTCGAGGGGGTAACCCCCGGAGCTGTGGATTATTCCTCAGTTGTCAACAAGGTCAAGAAAGCCGGTGCCGAGGCCATCATTTTCGGCGGATATCACCCGGAAGCCTCGAAAATTGTCAGCGAGATGCGAAAAAGCAAGATGAAAACGGTTTTTATTTCTGATGACGGCGTCAAGGACGAAACCTTTATCAAGGTTGCAGGCAAGTATGCAGAAGGCGTCTATGCAACCGGCCCCAAAGATACTTCAACCAACCCGATGGATAAAGCCGTAAAAGAAGCCTATAAAAAAGCCTACGGCGAAGATGTGGGTGTATTCTCCATCAATGGATATGCAGCCACTCAGGCGCTCTTGAACGCCATTCAGAAAGCCGGATCGACCGATTACGATGCCATCATCAAGGCCCTGCGGACTGAATATGTGGATACGCCGCTCGGAAAAATCAAGTTTGACGAGCGTGGAGATGCCATCGGTGTGGGATTCTCGGTTTATCAGGTCAAGGACGGAAAATATGTTGAGTTGAAGAAATAACTCGCAGAATTGTTGAATATTTCGGGGGGACAGGTGCGGCCGATACCTGCCCCCCTGTTTTTTACCCGCGACCAGGTGAATGGTTTTCGGTGCCGGTTGAACAGGAAGCAGGCCGAATAGCAATGGAATATTTCTTTGAGCTTTTTCTGGGCGGTCTGACGCGTGGCAGCATTTATGCGCTGATCGCCCTTGGCTATACCATGGTCTATGGAATCATCGAACTCATCAATTTTGCCCATGGCGAAATATACATGATCGGTGCTTTCACCGCACTCATTGTGGCCAGCGTGCTGACGGTCATGGGATTGAATCAGTTTGCGATTCTGGTTCTGGCCTCGATTGCGGCGGCAGTGTATGCCGCAGCTTACGGGTATACGGTTGAAAAAATCGCCTATAAGCCCCTTCGCCATGCACCGCGCCTATCTCCACTGATCAGCGCCATCGGAATGTCCATTTTTCTTCAAAACTATGTTCTTCTTGCCCAGACATCGGATTTTCTGCCGTTTCCCAGCCTGATCCCTGATTTTGAATTCTGGGAGCCTTATTCTCACATTCTGAGATCCACACAACTTGTCATCCTGCTTTCAACCACCGTTATCATGGTGCTGCTGACGGTGCTGATCAAATACACCAGAATCGGAAAGGCCATGCGGGCAACGGCCCAGGACCGCAGCATGGCCATGCTGGTCGGCGTCAATGTCAATCAGGTGATTTCCATGACATTTGTCATCGGCTCCTCCCTGGCGGCTGTTGGCGGCGTATTGATCGCATCCCACATCGGACAGATCAATTTTTTCATTGGATTTATTGCAGGAATCAAGGCATTTACCGCAGCGGTTCTGGGAGGCGTCGGAAGCATTCCCGGCGCGGTGCTGGGCAGTCTGATTCTAGGCCTGACCGAAAGCTTTGCAACCGGCTATGTTTCCAGCGACTATGAAGATGTCTTTGCATTTGCGCTGCTGGTATTAATCCTGATTTTCAGACCTGCGGGGCTCCTGGGAAGATCAACCACACAAAAAGTTTAAGATCCGGATTTCCACGGTAAAATGATGCCAACTTTATCTGAAATAAAAAAATCCTTTCTGGTGTCTCTCTGGTTCATGTTTCTGACCTTTCCGATTATGGTCATTCGGGTCAATACCACAGAAAATCTGGTGTTGTGGCGATGGGAAAACATGATTTATATCGGCATCGGAAGCTTTCTGCTTTCTTTTGTATGGCGGTATATGCTCTGGCGGAAAGAAATCGGAAAAAAAGATGGCGAGACCGGCAGCGAAGATGCGCCATCGTTTTTTCAGCGGCTCTTGTCAGATCGCAGATACGCCATTCCGGCTTTTGTTGCCGGTATCGGTTTTGTTGTGATTTTCCCTTTTGTGATGGATACCTATCAGACCAATATCATGATCACGGCGCTCATGTACATCGTGCTGGGGCTGGGGCTGAATATCGTTGTCGGGCTTGCCGGGCTTCTGGATCTGGGATATGTCGCCTTTTATGCAGTTGGCGCCTATACCTATGGCCTTTTGAACCACCATTTCGGATTGGGGTTCTGGATCGTGCTGCCGATGGGTGCGGTGATGGGGGCTTTTTTCGGAATTCTTCTGGGCTTTCCGGTATTGCGACTGCGGGGGGATTACCTGGCTATTGTCACCTTGGGTTTTGGTGAAATCATTCGCCTGATACTTGAAAACTGGAACGAATTTTCATTCGGTCCCAGCGGTATCGCCCAAATTTCCAGGCCATCCCTGTTCGGCATTCAACTGTCTCTTTCCAGTTCCATTATCTATTTGTATTTTGTGATGATCGGCATGGTCCTGTTTACCATTTTTGTTGTCAATCGGTTGCAGAATTCCCGAATCGGCCGAGCATGGATCGCCTTAAGAGAGGATGAAGTGGCCTGTCAGGCCATGGGAATCGACAAAACCCGGACCAAACTGACGGCTTTTGCCCTTGGCGCCACCTGGGCCGGAATGGTCGGGGTCATTTTCGCCGCCAAAACAACGTTTATCAACCCTGCCAGTTTCACTTTTCTGGAATCGGCAATGATACTGGCCATTGTCGTTCTGGGGGGAATGGGTTCCATTGTCGGCGTTGCCATTGCAGCCCTGGTCTTGATCCTTCTTCCCGAATACCTCCGGGCGTTTTCCGACTTCAGAATGCTGATCTTCGGGGCCATCATGGTCATCATGATGGTTTTTCGCCCCCAGGGAATCGTCGCCAATGTCCGTCGCAGTTACAAGTTCCAACCCGATAAACATCCATGATGCGGGCGCCCCTGACAATGGAAACCATACTTGAAGTAAACAACCTGACAATGGATTTTGGCGGACTTCGTGCCCTGGATCATCTCAACATCGATATTCGAAAGGGTGAAATCGTTGCTCTGATCGGCCCCAACGGGGCCGGCAAAACCACTTTTTTCAATTGCATTACCGGCATTTATTCGCCGACCGAAGGGGACATTGTCATATCTTCCCCAAAGCCGGCAGGTGCTCAAAAACGCGAACGGATCAACGGATTAAAGCCCAATCAGGTTACTGAAAAAGGCATGGCCCGTACGTTTCAGAACATCCGTCTGTTTCCCAACATGACGGTTCTGGAAAATGTGATGATCGGCAGGCACTGCCGGACCCGTTCCGGGGTCGTCGGCGCCATATTCCGCAACCGGGCAATGGTCAGGGAAGAACAGGCCGTCGTGGATGACAGCTACCGGGTTCTGGAAAAAATCGGACTGGCCAGGCATGTCAATGACCTGGCCAAGAATCTGCCGTATGGCGCACAGCGGCGCCTTGAAATCGCCCGGGCTCTGGCCACGGAACCATTCCTGATTCTCCTGGATGAACCGGCGGCAGGAATGAATCCCCAGGAAACGCTTGAACTGGATGACTTGATAACGAGGATTCGGGATGAGGAAAGGGTTTCCATTCTGTTGATTGAGCATGACATGAAACTTGTCATGAGCCTGTCGGACCGGATTTTTGTCATGGATTACGGAAAGAAGATCGCACAGGGAACCCCGGAAGAAATCCGCAATAATCCGGTGGTGATCAAGGCTTATCTCGGAGAAGAAATTGATGCTTAGAGTCAATGGCGTTTCAACGTATTACGGCAATATTCAGGCCCTGAAAAACATCAGCATGGAGGTTGCCGAAGGGGAAATCATTACCTTGATCGGTGCAAACGGCGCCGGCAAAACCACCACCCTGATGTCCATTTCCGGACTTGTCCCTCCGAGACAGGGAGAAATCATCTTCAAGGGAAAACCCATTCACGGAATGAGTCCGGAAAAGATCGTCTTTCTGGGAATCAGTCAGGTTCCTGAAGGCCGCAGAATATTCCCCTATCTGACAGTAGCGGAAAACCTGGATATGGGCACTTTTTTGCGAAAAGATAAGGACAATATTCGAAAAGACCTCTCCTATATCTGGGACTTGTTTCCGATTCTTTCCAAGAGAAGGCATCAGGCAGGCGGAACGCTCAGCGGCGGCGAGCAGCAGATGCTGGCCATATCCCGGGCGCTGATGGCCAGACCTACGCTGCTTCTGCTGGATGAACCTTCTCTGGGGCTTGCGCCCCTGATCGTGCGCCAGATATTTGAGATTATCCGGAAAATCAATACCGAGAACAACACCACCATTTTTTTGGTGGAGCAGAATGCCAATCTGGCTCTTAAAGTGGCTCACAGGGGCTATGTCATGGAAAACGGCGCTATCACGATGTCCGATTCCGCCCCAAACCTTCTGAGCAATGAAGCCGTCAAGAAAGCCTATCTGGGGCTATAGCCCGCTTCAGGAATTGAAAATCATGAATACCCCGGCGAATTCGACAGTCAGGGATCGGATTGAAACCCTTCGTCAGACCCTTCATCGTCACAACACCCTGTATCATGTGCAGGACAATCCTGAAGTATCGGATGCTGAATATGATCTCTTGATGCAGGAACTGATGACCCTTGAAAAAGCGTATCCCGACCTGAAAAGTCCGGATTCTCCTACGGCTCGTGTGGGAGCGCCGCCGCTTGGCGTGTTTGAAACCATTTTGCATTCCCTGCCGATGCTCAGCCTGGACAATGCGTTTGTCGCTCAGGATATTGTCGAGTTTGACAGCCGGGTGAAAAAAGCGCTTCAAATTCAGGACCCAGTTCTCTATACCGCGGAGCCCAAACTGGATGGTGTTGCGGTCGAACTGGTCTATGAAGACGGCAAACTGGTCGTTGCGTCTACCCGTGGTGACGGAATGACCGGAGAATTGATCACAGCCAATGTTAAAACCATCCGCTCGGTTCCGCTTCAGCTTCAGGGCGGTGCATTTGAAAGGCGGCTGGAGGTCCGCGGAGAGATCATCATGAACCGCAAGGGTTTTGAAAAATTGAATCGAAGCCGCGAGGAAAAAAAACTTCCGGTTTTTGCCAATCCCAGAAATGCGGCTGCCGGATCGCTTCGGCAACTGGATTCTTCAATAACCGCCTCGCGGCCCTTGGATATTTTTATTTATGGCACTGGACTGGCCCCCGGCCTGGACAGCGACTCGCACTGGGATGTCCTGAACCGGCTGAAGTCCATGGGATTCAAGGTAAACCCCCTGATCCGTCCCTGCCTGACGCTGAGTCAGGTTCTGGAATCCTATCGTGAACTGGAAGAAAGCCGCTCCAGCCTTCCCTATGACATTGACGGCGTGGTGATCAAGGTCGACAACCTCCGGTATCAGGCAATGCTTGGTGAAAAAGCCAGGAGCCCCCGGTGGGCCATTGCCTGGAAGTTTCAGGCTGTTCAGGGAACCACGCGGATTCAGGCCATTGAAATTCAGGTGGGCCGAACCGGCGTGCTAACCCCGGTTGCCTATCTGGAGCCGGTCAGGATTGGCGGTGTCTGGGTCAGCCGCGCCACGCTTCACAACGAAGAAGAGATTCAGCGAAAAGATATTCGCATCGGCGATACGGTTTTTGTGGAAAGGGCAGGGGATGTGATTCCCAAGATCGTCAAGGTCATCACCGAAAAACGGGCCGGAAATGAAACCGCGTTCGTGATGCCCGTAACCTGTCCCGCCTGCGGTTCGAAAGCCATCCGGTCGTCGCTGGAAAATTCCGGCAGGCTTGAATCCGCACTTCGGTGTTTCAATGCCCGATGCCCGGCGCAACTCAAGGAAAACATCATTCATTTTGCTTCCAAACGCGCTTTTGACATGGATGGCCTGGGTGAGAAACTGGCCGGGCAACTGGTGGATGCGGGCCTGTTGACTTCTTATGCGGATATATTTCAACTGACTGTTGAAAAACTTCTGAAATTAAACCGTATGGGACAAAAGTCCGCTGAAAACCTGATATCCGCTATTGACCAGCGTAAAAAAATACAGTTGAACCGTTTTTTGTACAGCCTGGGAATTCGGCATGTAGGGGAGAATATTGCCGACATTCTGGCCAGAAAGTGGGGAAGTCTGAATGTGGTGATGCGGCAGACTCCGGAGTCCCTGGAAGCGGTTGAAGGCATCGGCAAGACCATTGCAGAGAGCGTGCATGGCTTTTTCAGTGATCCGGGCAACAGGGAAATCCTTGAAAGAATATTGGAAAGCGGTGTTGAAATCCTGTCCGGGACCCCGGCTGCCGGAAAAACGCTCGAAGGCAAGTCCTTTGTTCTTACGGGAACCCTTGCCCATCTGACCCGGAGTCAGGCCAAGGACTTGATCGAGGCGTCCGGAGGAAAAGTCGGCAATACTGTCTGCCGGCATACCGGCTATCTGGTTGCTGGAGAAGCCGCCGGTTCCAAGCTGGATGCGGCCCGGAAATTGGGTGTCGAGATCATTGATGAATCCGCCCTGATGCAGCTTCTTGAAGGGAAATTAACTGATCCCGCTTCGGGCGGGCCGATCCAGCAGAGCTTGTTTTAGAACCCGCACGATGCGGTCAAAGGATGGGTGATGTCAAAACAGGTCAGAGCAAGCGTGGTGATTACCGGAAAGGTTCAGGGCGTCTATTTCAGGGCGGAGACCCAGCGTGCCGCCAAACAATGGAGCGTGCGGGGATGGGTCAGAAACCGATCGAACGGGTCTGTAGAAGCGATGTTTGAAGGGGATGAGCCCTCTGTGAAAGCCATGCTGGAATGGTGCTGGCAGGGCTCACCGTTTTCAAGGGTTCAACATGTGGATGTACGGTGGGAAACCTACCTGGGCGATTTCGACCGGTTTGAAATTGCCTTTTAGAAAATTGAATTCACCGCAGGCTTGAGTTTACAGGAGGTCTGCCGGTTCCTGCGGTGAATGGGCTCAATAATGAATGCTGCGGTTTTTATATCCCATCCTTGAGTTTTTTCCCGGGGCGGAACTTAACCACATTGCTCTTTTTGATTTTAATGGCTTCACCGGTTCGGGGATTGCGACCTTTGCGGGCTTTGCGCGTGGTTTTCAAAAATGTTCCGAAACCTACCAGCGTTACCTTACCATCTTTTTTGTCCTTAAGCGCCTTGCCGATACCGTCCATGAAAGAATTGAGCGCTGCGCCGGCGGCTGCCTTGGTAATTCCCGCGTCCTGAGCCATCTTGTCAACCAAATCTGATTTCGTCATTGCTTCTGTCCCCCCATTTTAGATTGTTTGTAGTTCATGAACCAGGTTTATTTAGTGTTTACAGAACACTGCAGGTGATGTCAACAGAAAATCTTTGTTTGTCAACAGTTAATGATTTCAAAACGAAAAAAAACGGTATTTCAATGAAAACTTCCGGATTCAGGGTGTCCTATCAAAACAGGGCATTCACGAATTCCTCGGCATTAAACAAATGAAGGTCCTCAATGTTTTCCCCAATCCCGATATATTTCAATGGAAGTTTCAGATCATGGCAGATACTGACCACGATTCCGCCTTTTGCCGTCCCATCCAGCTTGGTCAGTGCCAGCGCAGTCACCCCAATGGATTCATGAAACAAGCGTGCTTGTGAAATGGCATTCTGACCGGTTGTCGCATCCAGGATCAGAAGCGTTTCATGGGGTGCATCCGGAATTTTTTTGGAAACGGATCTTCTGATTTTTTTCAGCTCTTCCATCAGGTTGACGCGCGTATGGAGCCTTCCGGCTGTATCAATGATAACAACGTCCATATCTCGAGCCATTGCAGCTTCAACACCATCAAAGGCAACAGCCGCAGGGTCTGCATTGGGTTTATGCCTGACAATTTCGGCGCCGGACCGCTCCGCCCATATAGTCAATTGTTCGACGGCGGCTGCCCTGAAAGTATCCGCAGCAGCAATCAATACTTTTTTCCCGTCTTGAGCAAACCGGGCAGCCAGTTTGCCGATGGTAGTGGTTTTTCCAACGCCGTTGACCCCGACGACCATAATGACGAGGGGCCTGGAAACCGTATCCGGAACAGCGACCGCGGCATTCAATGATTCCAGGATTTCCTGTTTAAGGGCCTTTTTGAATCCGTCTGAATCCAGTTCCGCTGATGAAAACTTTTCGGATATGCCCTGGATCAAATCGGTAGCTGTTTTAACCCCGATATCTGCGGTAATCAGAATCTCTTCCAATTCTTCCAGCAGGTCATCATCCATCCGGCGCTTTCCGACAAAAAGTTTGTCGATGTCAGTTGTCAGAACCTGACGGGTTCTCGAAAGACCGTCTTTGAGTTTCTGGATCAGACCGCGGGGGGGCAGCGGGGCAGCCATCGGCGATGAAGATTTTTTCACCTTCTCCGGCGAGAGGAGATCTTCCGTATCTTTATTTTTCTTGAACCAGCTTAATGCCATTAAAATCCTTTATATTTTTTGCAGTGCAAGAGGCTTAATTCAACATCTTGCACTGCAAAATGCTCATGTAGTCTCATGGTCTGTAGAAAACAGACAGGGGGTTAATGCAGAATCTGACTGAGAAAGAGTTTGGTCCGTTCATTTTGAGGATTATCAAAAAACGCCTCCGGGGTGTTGGCCTCGACAATCTGACCAAAATCCATGAAGAGTACCCGGTGTGCGACACTTTTGGCAAAACCCATTTCATGAGACACCACGATCATCGTCATTCCATCCTTGGCCAGGCTGATCATGACATCCAGAACTTCCTTGACCATTTCGGGGTCCAGGGCGGAGGTGGGTTCATCAAACAGCATGATGTTGGGCTTCATGCAAAGACTTCTGGCAATGGCCACGCGCTGCTGCTGGCCGCCGGAAAGCTGTCCCGGAAACTTTCTGGCCTGCTCCGCGATGTGGACTTTTTCCAGATAATACATGGCCGTTTTTTCTGCTTCAACTCTGGGGATTTTTCGAACCCAAATGGGTCCCAGGGTCAGGTTTTCCAGAATGGTCAGGTGGGGAAATAAATTGAAATGCTGGAATACCATGCCCACTTCAGCCCGTATCTTTTCGATATTTTTGATGTCACTGGTCAGTTCCGTGCCGTCGACAATGATTTTCCCCCGCTGATGCTCTTCCAGCCGGTTTATGCAGCGAATCAGCGTGGATTTGCCGGATCCCGACGGGCCGCAGATGACGATCCGCTCTCCTTTTCGTATGGTCAGATTGATGCCGCGCAGGACATGAAAGTCGCCATACCATTTGTGCATATCTATGATATCTATGACCTCTCTGGATTCAGGAAGATTCATAGCGGTTGCGGGGGGTGTGTTCATGAACGCTCCGTTTTATTATGACGATGTTCCCAGTTCTTTTTCCAGCTTTCTGCTGTAATTGGACATGGTGTAGCAGCAGATAAAATAAATGCAGGCCAGGAAAAAAAAAGCTTCCGTAGAAAATCCCATCCAGCTCGGATTGGCCAATGTCGTCTGCGTTGTTTTGAGGATATCATATAAGCCGATGATGACCACCAGGGACGTATCCTTGAATGCGGAAATCAGGATGCTGACAGACGGTGGAATAACGATTTTCAGCGCCTGGGGAAGGATGATCAGGCGCATGGTCTGAACATAATTCAGTCCCAGGGATTCCGCCGCCTCATACTGGCCTCTGGCGATTCCCTGAAGGCCGCCGCGGACCACTTCGGCGATGTAGGCGGCCGTAAACAGGATAATGGCGACCTGCGCCCGCAGAATTTTGTTGATGGTGATGCCTTCAGGTAAAAACAGCGGAAAAATGACTGCGGACATAAAGAGCAGGCTGACCAAGGGAACGCCTCGGATCATCTCGATGTAAATGATGCTGAGCGTTTTGATGGCCGGCATTTTGGATCTTCTGCCAAGTGCCAGCAAAATCCCCAGCGGATAGGCAGCGGTCAGTCCGAAAACCGCCAGAAGAAAGGTCAGGGGAAGCCCCCCCCACTGCGTGCTTTCAACAGGAGCAAGTCCCAGCATTCCTCCCTTCATCAGCACGGCCATGCAAAAAAGGCCTGCAACCCAGGCGAAGAAAAGGAGGCGTTTCCAGAATCTCCGATTCCGGCTGATCAGCAGCAGACCGATCAGCAGAATCATGGCCAAAAGGGGGCGCCACTGGAGTTCATGAGGAAAAAACCCGAACAGGATAAAGCGGTAGTTTGCTGAAATGATGGACCAGCATGCCCCATCCACGGATCGGCATTCCACAGCGGTGCTTGTCCACAGACTGTCTACAAAAATCCACCGGATCAGGGGTGGAAGAATTTTCCATAAAAAAAAGAGCGTGAGAAGGGTCAGCACCGAATTGAACGTGCCGTTAAACAGGTTTGATTTGATCCATCCGATGACCCCGATGCTGGTTAAAGGAGGTTTGATGTCGTCTGTCTGACTATTCACAGATTGGTTGGAATGCTGTATCATAAAACATTCAGATCCGCTTTCAGGTTTAGCTCCAAGTAAATAATCATCGTTCGATCAGTGCAATTTTTTTATTGTACCAGTTCATGAACGCCGAGGTAATGAGGCTGAAGATGAGATAAACCACCATGATCAGCGCAACGCCTTCTATGGCCTGGCCGGTCTGATTGATGGTGGTATTGGCGACGGAAACAAAATCCGGAAATCCAATGGCAACGGCCAGGGAGCTGTTTTTGGTGAGATTGAGCATCTGGCTGGTCAAAGGCGGAACGATGATGCGAAGCGACTGGGGCAAAATGACCAGATTCAGTGTTTGCCAGGGTTTTAATCCCAGGGACATGGCCGCCTCGGTTTGGCCCTTGCTGACCGCCTGAATCCCGGACCGGACGATTTCCGCCACAAACGCAGCCGTATACAGCACCAGTCCCAGCAGTAATGCGGTAAATTCCGGACTGACAGTGAGGCCGCCGGTAAAATTGAAACCGGAAAGCCGGGGCATGTCCATGGCGGTCGGGGCCCCCAAGACAAGCCAGATGACCAGGGGAAGCCCCAGTATGATCGCGGATCCCGTGCTGAACACCGGAAACGACAGACCGGTCCGATCCTGTCTTTTCCTTGCCCATTTACGCAGAAAATAAACGCCCACGCATCCGAGCAGAAAGGCAATGGCGATATATCTGTACGCCGGGTGCGGCTCAGGAACGCCAAAAGCCAGTCCCCGGTTGCAGAGAAACATGCCGGGAATCGGTTCCAGCGCATTTCGAGGAGCAGGGAGTGAATCGTAAAAAACAGCATACCAGAAGATCAGTTGAAGCAGTATGGGAATATCCTGGAAGATTTCAATATAAGCAGCGGCCAGTCGCGAAACCAGCCAATTTGAGGACAGCCTGGCGATGCCCACGAACGTTCCCAGCAGGATTGTCAGGACAATTCCCACAAAGGCAACCTTAAGGGTATTCAGGATGCCAACAAGCAGGGCTCTGGCATAGTTGCTGGCCGCTGAATAGCGGATCAGCGACTCACCGATCTCAAACGAAGCTTCTTTTTCCAGAAAATGGAAACCGGTCGCAATGGACTGCCGGTGAAGGTTTGTCACGGTATTTGAAAAAAGATAGTAGCCGATGAGGCCGACCACAGCAAGGGTCGCCAATTGATACACGACGGCTCTCTTGGCGGGGTCATGCCAGAATGGGATGGAGTTTTCAGATTCTTTTGTTGATGGCAAGGAATTGTCCAAATTTGTGACGGTCCTTGTGCAGGGATGTCGGTACACCCTGCACAAGAAGATGACGGTAAGGGTCGGCAGCCTATTTGAACGGGGGCGAATACATCAACCCACCGTTAATCCACAGTGCGTTCAGCCCGCGTTCCAGAGCCAACGGCGTTTTCGGTCCGACATTGCGATCAAACACCTCGGCATAATTGCCAACCTGTTTGACGATGTTATAAGCAAATTTTTCGTCCAGCCCCAGGGCTTTCCCGTTTCCGGGGACAACTCCCAAAAACCGCTGGACAGAAGGATTGGTGCTTTTAAGCATTTCATCCACATTTGTTGAAGTAATGCCCAGTTCCTCGGCTTCAATCATGGCCAGAACTGCGTAGTTGACGATGTCTTTCCACTGGTTGTCTCCATGACGGACTGCCGGCGCCAGAGGCTCTTTGGAAATGATTTCAGGCAAAATGATGTAATCTGACGGATTCGGCGCTACAGACCGTGCACCGGCCAGTTGTGAAGCATCCGACGTCAGACAGTCGCAGCGGCCGGCAAAGAACGCTTTGTTTAATTCGGCATTGTTTTCAATGACAACGGGTTTCATTTTCATGTTTTTGGAGCGGAAAAAATCCGCGACATTCTGTTCAGTGGTTGTTCCGGGAAGAACACAGACGGTTGCACCATCCAGTTCTTTTGCGCTTTTGATATTCATTTTTTTGGGAACCAGAAAGCCCTGCCCGTCATAATAATTGACCTGGGCAAAGTCGAGACCCAGGGAGGTGTCGCGGGTCAGTGTCATGGTGGCGTTACGGCACAGAACATCGACTTCCCCGGATTGAAGCGCCGTAAAGCGCTGAACGGCGGTCAGCGGAACATATTTGATTTTTTTGGCATCTCCGAATACGGCCGCGGCAATTGCCCGTCCGGTATCCACGTCCAGCCCTTTCCATTCCCCTTTTTCATCGGGAATGCCGAAACCGGCCAACTGGCCGTTGACGCCAACCTGTACAAATCCCTTGGCCTTGACGTCATCCAGTGTGCCTGCATTGGCCATGCCTGCGCCAAGGACCATGACAGCGACGAATAACCATGCCCAGTACTTTTTTGATTTCATCTTGCCCTCCTTTTAGATTTGTGATTATGAATCTGCTTCAGTAACTTGAAACATCTTAATTGTTCAATTTGATACCATATGTGCTTTGATAATGGCAAGAAAAAATGAGACTTGCCTTTGGATGGCGATTTTAAAATGTCCATGATCAGTCCAGCTGTCCGGAAAGAAAGCCGTGTTTCATTTTCAGATGTTCCAGGGTCTAATCTGTTGTTTCCATGTCACTTTGTTTTAAGTTAGACAGTGATTCTCTGTCAATGGAAAATGATTCTGGCGAGGCAAAAAATGCTGCAATTAATCTTTATGCGGTGCAAGGCCTGTGATATGACGAAAAAAAAGGGGAAAAATGCAGATGGATATGGAAACAAGCAGCCGGTTTGTGGAGCAGGTGCCCGCAGTGAATACGCGTGAGGCTTTTTGCAGAGCGTTTCCGAAGCACGTGACGCTGGTCGAGGTCGGGCCTCGGGACGGATTTCAGTTCGAGGAAAAAACCGTTCCGACCGCACTGAAGCTTGAAATAATCATGCGCCTGGTTGAGGCCGGGTTCAAGCACATACAGGTGGCTTCATTTGTTCATCCCGGCAAGGTGCCGCAGATGGCGGATGCGGAAAAGCTGTTTTCCGCACTGTCCGGAATTCCAGGCACAGCCTTCAGCGCGCTTGTGCTGAATATGGCGGGAGTTGAACGGGCCATCTCTTCCAGTCTGACCCATATCGAGGTTTCGATATCCGCCAGCAACCGCCACAGCCTGAACAATACGGGCATAAGCGCGGATGCCGCTCTGAAAATGGGCCTGAAAATGGTCGCCTTATCCAAAAGACACGGCATGCATGTCCGGGCGGGCATTCAGTGCGCTTTTGGCAGCGGATACGCTGAAACGATTTTTCCTGACCGGATTGCGGCCATGGCAAAAGACCTGGTGACGGCCGGTGCAGACATGCTCTGTCTGGCTGACACCACCGGAATGGCAACGCCGCTTACGGTCCAGCAGGTTCTTTGTTCCGTCAGAGCGGCTGCCGTCGATCTTCCGATCGTCCTGCACCTCCACGATACCCGGGGACTCGGGCTGGCAAATGTGATGGCGGCCCTGTCCTGCGGGGTATCCCATTTCGATACGGCCCTTGCCGGCATGGGCGGATGCCCCTTTATTCAAGGTGCTGCAGGGAACATCGCCACGGAAGATACGCTTTATCTGATGTCTTCCCTGCATGTTGAAACCGGCTTGAATCTATCCAAAATCTCCGCCTGTTCCAGAGACCTGGAAGTTTTTTTTGACAAACGTTTTCCCGGAAAACTCTATCGGCACTGTGATTGAAAGTTTATCTTTGTATTCACCCTGCGTTTGGGGACCGTTTCGTAATGAGGTGAGGCGCCATGAAAAAGAACAAGGAAAAAACACTGCAAGACCGGTCCAAAGCCATTCTGAAAAACGACCCTTCGTCCTTCAATGAACAGGATAGACGCAAGGAAAGGCGATATCAGCATAATCTTCAGCCGATCCTGAATGCACAAGGAGATGTGGAGAAAGTCGCTGTCTTTGTGCGGGATATTTCACTGGATCATGAGGTTCTGGGAGCGCTGGCCGAGAGCGAAAAAAAATACCGCCTGCTGGTAAATACTGCGCCGATAGGCATCGTGGTGACCCAGGACGGGCTTCTTAAACTGGTTAACCCTCGCGCCTTATACATATCCGGTTATTCAGAACAGGAATTATCCTCTAAATCATTTATTGAAATCGTGCATCCGGACGATCGGGCAATGGTCATGACAAACCTTGTGCGAAGGCTTAACGGCGAAGAAGTTCCCAAAACGTATTTATTGAGAATTATCACCAAGGGCGGCGAGATAAAAAAAATTGAGAACAAAGGCGTTTTGATCACCTGGAGGGGCCGTCCCGCCACGCTGAATTTTCTCTTTGATGTTACCGAACGTCAATTGGCTGCAGATAAGCTTTCCAAGAGTGAGACAACTCTGAACATGTTGTTGGAAACCATCCCGATCCCGGTTTTTTACAAAAACAGGGATGGGCAATACCTGGGCTTCAACAAGGCTTTCGAGACCTTTTACGGGATAAACAAGGAACAACTGATCGGCAAGAGCGTATTTGATGTCAACCCTCCCGAACTTGCGAAAATCTATCATGCCAGAGACGTCGAGCTGTTTGAAAAGGCAGGTGTCCAGGTATACGAATCACAGGTACAGGACGCTCACAGTGTCTTGCACAACGTGATCTTCCACAAGGCATCGCTCACTGACACGCAAGGCTCGGTCACCGGTCTGGTTGGCGCGATTCTGGACATCACCGAGCGCAAGCAGGCCGAAGAAAAAATCCACGAACTGTCTCACATGCTGATACAGGCCCAGGAAAAAGAACGGCATCTGATCTCATGTGAGCTGCATGACAGTATCGCCCAGAACCTTTCCGTGCTGAAAATCAACGTCGATACGATTGGTGGCGATCCGTCAATGACATCCCCGGAACTTCGGGGGAAACTGGCAGCTTCTTCCAGCCTGCTTTCCCAGACCATTTCGGCTGTCAGAAACTTGGCCTATGACTTGCGCCTTCCTGGTCTGGACGAAATGGGACTGGAGAAGGCGCTTGAAATGTATTGCGAGGAAGCTTCCGAAAACGGAAAATTAAAAATTGTTTTTCAATCGGCCGGCATGTCTGTGATAGACATGGATAAAAATACGGAAATCCATGTTTACCGGTTGATTCAAGAAGGTTTGAGCAATATCCGTAAACATGCGGAAGCCGACCATGCGGCCATCCTGCTGCTGGGGTCATCCCCGAACATCATCCTGCGCATCGAAGACAATGGCAGGGGCTTTGATGTGAAGTCTCAGGAGCTTTTATCCACCGCCACAAAACGGATGGGAATTCGCAGCATGCAGGAAAGGGTCAATTTGCTTCAGGGCCGGATGACAATTCAGTCCCAACCGATGAAAGGCACCAAAATATTTATCAAAATCCCTCTGTCGGCCTTATCGGCAAGTCCGGCAAACAAAAATCCCGCACCGACCCCCCCTGTAGGACAAATGGGAGAAACTCCCGACTGGTAGATTTCCCCAGACAAAATGAAGCCCTCTCTCTATGGACAAAAATCATCAAAAAGGTCAGGATGGCTTTATATGATCCATTAACTACGGGCGGGCCAATCATCATTTTTTTGACGTTTTTTTTGATGTATGTTGTTTCAGTGCCTGTTTGAAAACCGAAGCCGCCGACATCAGCAAAGGAGAGTTGTTATGAGAAACGATAGCTCAAAACAGAAAACCAAAAAAATCCAGTTTGCACTAAAAGCAGTCGAGGCAGAGAATGTCTCTCTGGTTGGAGAATTTAACAACTGGAATCCGGATGCAGATCCGATGCGAAGAGATGAAAACGAAATCTGGACAAAGTCAAAGAGGCTTTTGCCGGGAAACATCGAATACAAGTTTATCGTTGATGGCGAATGGATGTTGGACCCTGAAAATTCAAGGGCTTGTCCGAACTGCTTCGGCACCCAGAACAACGTTGTCAAAGTCATTTTGTGAAGATGGCTTTGTTTGCCCTGAATGGCCGGTCCATCCCATCTTTTGTATTGACAGAATCAGGTGAAATGCATACGGAGATCAGAACCGTTTGCATTTCAAATGTTTCCGATTCTGTTTTCAGGAGAAACAATGGCGCCGAAAATACGTATCCTGCTCATTGATGACCATCCGCTTTTCCGGGAAGGAATCAAGTCGATCATCGTGCGAAACATCGGTTATGAAGTGGCGGGAGAGGCGGGTACGGCAGGTCAGGGACTGCAAATGGTCCGGGAACTCAAGCCGGACATGGTCTTGATTGATTTGTCCCTCCCCGACCGAAGCGGCATTGATTTGATACGGGATATTTATCATTTTTCGCCTAAAATCCGCATGATGGTCGTCAGCATGCATTCCAAGATCGACTATATCGTCAAGGCGTTTCAGTGCGGCGCTACCGGTTATCTGATAAAGGAATCAGCCTCAGATAAACTGATGCAGGGAATCGATCATGTCTTGAAGGGCGATTACTATCTGGACCCTTCGATTTCCCATCAGGTGATCAAAAAACTTGCCGCCCTGCCTCAGAAGAATGCAGTTGCGAACACTTCAGACTACGACACCCTGACCCTTCGGGAGCAGGAAGTCCTGGTGATGCTGGCTGAAGGACTGTCCTCAAAACAGATCGCCGATAAACTTTTCATCAGCCCCAAAACAGCTGAAAATCATCGCTCCAGTATCATGCGAAAGCTCAGTTTGCACAGCGCCATCGACCTGGCGAGGTATGCAGCAAAGATCGGCCTGATCGATATAGACCTCTGGAAAGCATAATCCCCCCTTGTTCCTGCATTGATTCCCCATAAAACAAATGGGGGAAACTCCCGACCGGTAGATTCTCTCAGTCAAAATGAAGCCCAGCCTCTATGGACAAAACGATTTGAAACGGTAATAGTTGCAACCGACTGCCCCCTGGCTTCTTGCCGTATGTCGGATAGTTCGAAGTGAAAAATCATTGTGAGCGGCAGCGATGAATAAAAAAAATCATGTAACAGATGTGATTTTTCCGGATTTCTCGCGCCTCATTCGGAGCATTCAGCGCATAGAGGGAAATCCGGATTGCTACGGCACTGCAAGCGGAGCCTGCGATCGTTTGGACTGCCAGTGGCGGTGCTATTGCCTTGGAAAGCAGGAAAATCAGTTAATAACAGACAATGATGGGGGGAGAAATGATGGCCCTGCCTGAGGTTCCGATTCAATCATTCCACGACCCACACCGTTAAGCAATTCCAACCCCCTTATCAATCATTAAAACGCCCCCAGTTGGCAGGGTTTAATTCTCAGTCCCAGACCTTCACAAGCATTGCTGACCTTAATCTTCGGAATCTGAAGCGCTGCAGCAATGTCCCATGCCTTCAGGCAGGAGAGCCTGCCATCTTCTGCCGCAGCTTCTATGACGGTTTTCAGTTTGAGGTCGACAGCCTTTTCAGAACTCACGATTTTTTTTTCAGGGCTATGTCCAAACAAGCCGAGCTGGCAATGGATGATACGATAATCCATTTGGTCCAGTGTCTGACCGATGGTTTTGGGCGAAACATTCAGTTCTGCTGCAAGTTCAAAGGCCGCGCTGCAGGCAAGCTTCTGATTGATGGCTTGCCGGGATATGGCCTGCTGAACGCGGGCGGTATCTTCTATGGGATCAGGGCTGTTATCAGGCTTCATCAGCAGATTCTCCTTAAGGGGTTGCGATTTGTGTTTGTTTTTCATGAAAAATTGAAGTATGAAAAATGATGCATGCCGTTTGGTTGCATGCCGTTTGGTTTTTGTTCATTCCTATAACATGATGGATTTATGATACTCCCCATCCAGCGTAAGCCCACTCGGCAGATTCAAGTGGGATCTGTAAAAATAGGCGGCATGGCGCCAATAGCTGTTCAATCCATGACCAATACGTTCACCCAGGATATTCCGGCCACGGTTGCACAGATTAACCGGCTGGAAAAGGCAGGTTGTGAGATCGTCCGGGTGGCTGTCCCGGATATGGAAGCAGCCAGGGCGCTTTCCGCTATCAAAAAACAGATCGCCATCCCGCTGATAGGCGATATTCACTTTGACTATCGTCTGGCCATTGCAGCAGCCAAGGCAGGGGCGGACGCTCTACGCATCAATCCCGGTAATATCGGCAGCCTTAAAAAGATTCAGGCGGTTGTCAGTTGCGCCAAATCCTGTCAGATCCCCATCCGAATCGGTGTAAATTCCGGATCACTGGAAAAAGATATAGTAAAAAAATATCGCGGCGTCAATGCACAAGCGATGGTTGAAAGCGCGCTTCGGCATATCGAAATGCTTCGCTGCATGGATTTTCATGAACTGAAAGTATCCATCAAGGCATCCGATGTTCACCGGACCCTGGAAGCCTACCGGCTTCTTTCGGAAAAAACCGATCTGCCCCTGCATGTCGGGGTGACGGAAGCCGGCTCGTTGTATTCGGGGATTGTCAAATCCGCTCTCGGCATCGGCATGCTGCTGTATGAAGGTATTGGAGACACGCTTCGGGTGTCGCTGACACGGGATCCGGTGGAAGAAATCCGAACCGGCTATGAAATACTCAAGGCCCTCAATATCCGCCGAAGGGGTCCCGAGATCATCTCCTGCCCGACCTGCGGCAGATGCAGATTTAATCTTTTTGACACGGTGGAACAGGTTGAAAAAGCATTGTCAACCAGCAGGCTGGATATTAAAATTGCGATTATGGGGTGTGTGGTCAATGGCCCCGGAGAAGCCCGCGAAGCGGACATCGGAATTGCCGGCGGCGATGGAACCGGTATTTTGTTCAAACAGGGCAAGGTGATCGAGCAGTTGCCCCAGGAAAAGATGGTGGAGGTGCTGCTAAGCGAAATCGCCGGCATGGCGCCAAGGGATTTGGCAATGCCAACCCGGCATGTAGGTGCGACTCCCTCTTTTGGAAAAAGGGGGCCCGGGGGAGATTCCCCTGTGAAATGATACAGAGAGGATGATTATGGCAAAAAAAGAAAAGACAGCAATCACGCCGACACGGCTGGACGATTATCCGGAGTGGTACCAGCAGGTGGTCAAGGCATCTGAAATGGCTGAAAACTCCCCGGTAAGGGGATGTATGGTGATTAAACCCTGGGGGTATGCCCTGTGGGAGAACATGATGCGGGTGCTGGACGACATGTTCAAGGAAACCGGGGTAAAGAACGCCTATTTCCCCTTGTTCATTCCGCTCAGCTTTCTCCAGAAAGAAGCAGACCATGTCGAAGGGTTTGCCAAGGAATGTGCCGTGGTGACCCATCACCGGCTGGAAAAAGGGCCAAACGGCGAGCTGGTCCCGGCTGGCAAACTCACCGAACCGCTGGTGGTTCGGCCAACCTCTGAAACCATCATCGGCGATGCCTTTTCCAAATGGATCAGCAGTTACCGCGATCTTCCCATGCTGCTGAATCAGTGGGGGAACGTGGTGCGCTGGGAAATGCGAACCCGTATTTTTCTGCGCACCAGCGAGTTCCTGTGGCAGGAAGGTCATACGGTGCATGCCACTTCCGAGGAAGCCTATGAACGGACCCAGATGATGCTGGATATTTACGCAAAATTTGTGGAAGAGTATCTGGCCATTCCCGTGATTCGAGGAAAAAAGAGCCTTGCAGAGACCTTTCCCGGAGCCGTCGAAACCCTTTGCATCGAGGCCATGATGCAGGATCGAAAAGCGCTTCAGGCCGGAACTTCCCATTTTCTGGGGCAGAATTTTGCAAAAGCTTCTCAAATTAAATATCAGACCCGTGAAGAAACCGAGGAATATGGATGGACGACATCCTGGGGGGCGTCAACCCGGATGATCGGCGGGGTTATCATGACCCACGGGGATGATGACGGGGTCATCCTTCCTCCGATGATTGCTTCCTCCCACGTCGTCCTGTTGCCGATTATTCGAAATGCCGATGAGCGCGCAGATATCATGTCCTATACCCAGCGCCTGGCTTCCAAATTGAGAGATCTGGACTATCACCACCGAAGAATTCAGGTGGAAATCGATGACAGGGATATTGGCGGGGCCAGAGGCTGGGACTGGATCCGGAAAGGGATTCCCATTCGAGTTGAAATCGGTCCCCGTGATATGGCGGAAAATTCGGTGGTCTTTGCCCGTCGGGACAAAAGCCACAAGGAGAAAGTATCGATGACCCGTGCGCAGTTTCTGGCGGAGATTCCCCAGATCCTGGATGAAATTCAACTGGTGCTGTATGAGCGGGCTCTAAACTTCAGAGATGAGTATACCCGAAAAATTGACGACAAAACGGATTTTTATGATTTTTTTACGGCCATAAATCTGGAAAAACCGGAAATTCACGGTGGGTTTGCCATGTCTCACTGGTGCGGATCGCCGGCTTGCGAGGCACGCATCAAGGAGGACCTCAGCGTGACCATTCGATGCATTCCCTTCGACAGCAAGCCTGAAACAGGCCAGTGTATCTGCTGCAACGCTCCAAGCGGGCAACGGGTGATCTTTGCCAAAGCCTATTAGGTTGTTTTTGCGTTTATCAACAAGAGCACGAACATGATTCGGATCAACGATATTCTGGACAAGATTACCGATTATGACCCTGAGGCGGACACCGGTCTGGTTGAGCGGGCATATGTTTATTCTGCAAGGGTGCATGATGGTCAGGTGCGCCTGAGCGGGGAGCCCTATCTTTCTCACCCGCTGGAGGTGGCGGGCATTCTGGCGGACATGAATCTGGATCCTGTCAGCATAGCGGCCGGCCTGCTTCACGACGTCATTGAGGATACCCATGCCACGCCAGAAGAAATTGAGGAGATTTTTGGTGCGGAAGTGGTCCATATCGTATCCGGTGTTACCAAGCTGAGTTCGGTGACTTTTGACAGTTCACAGGCCAGGCAGGCGGAAAGCATTCGAAAAATGCTGCTGGCAATGGCCGATGATATCCGGGTCATTCTGATTAAATTGGCCGACCGGATTCACAATATGCGGACGCTTCAATATCATAAAAGCGATAAACGGAAGCAGGAAATTGCGCAGGAAACTCTCGACATTTATGCGCCGATCGCATCCCGCCTGGGCATTTACTGGATAAAAAATGAACTGGAGGACATGTCGTTCCGGTATCTTCAGCCGGAGGATTACGAGAATATCAAGTATCTGCTCAGCAAGGATATGATCGAACGGGAAACCTACATTGAAAAGGTCAAGGTGCTGATCCGTGCGACCATGGCGGATAACAACCTGAAATGCCAGGTGATGGGAAGGTATAAAAATCTGCTCAGTATCCGTCAGAAAATGATCAAGCAGTCCCTGCCTTTTGAAGAGATCTACGATATCATCGCGTTCAGAATTATTCTCGACAATGTAACCCAATGCTATGCGGCTCTGGGGCTGATTCACGGCCTGTGGAAGCCGATCGACTCCAAGATCAAGGACTATATCGGGCGACCCAAACCCAACATGTATCAATCCCTGCATACCACGGTTATCGGCCCGGATGGCAAGCGGATCGAGATTCAGATACGGACCTGGGAGATGGACAAAGTGGCCAAGGCCGGTATAGCCGCACACTGGAGCTACAAGGAAGGCCAAAAAGCCGATGAGTCCGTTAACCGGCAGTTCGCCTGGCTTCAAAACCTGATTGAGAATCAGCAAAATATCCGCAATCCCAACGAGTTCATGGAAAATGTCCGGTTGGATCTGTTTCCGGACGATGTTTATGTGTTCACGCCGCGGGGGGAAGTCAAAGCCCTTCCCAAAGGGGCGACTCCGGTGGATTTCGCCTATATGATCCACACGGAGGTGGGCAACCAATGTACCGGCGCCAAGGTGAACAGCAGGATCGTGCCGCTCCAGTATCAGTTGTCAACCGGAGACAGCGTTGAAATCATCACCACCAAAAATCATTTTCCCAGCAAGGACTGGCTTGGTTTTGTCAGAACCGTCAAGGCGCGGTCCAAGATACAGCAATGGGTTCGGGCTCAGGAAAAGGACCGCAGCATCAGTCTGGGTCGGGAAATGTGCGACAAGGCGTTTCGAAAACACCGGCTTAATTTCAATGAACTGGCCAAGTCGCCGGAAATGGATGAGGCGGTTGCCCATTTCGGGTTTAGGGCTGTTGATGATCTGTTTGCCAGCGTGGGATATGGCAAAATAACTCCCTTGCAGATTATCCGCAGGTTTTCCATAAAGGCCGATCCAGAGGAGATTCAGGAATCTTTTCTGGATAAAATTATCGGTAAGGTCCGAAAGAAAAAGTCAAAAACCGGTGGCGTGATTGTAAAGGGAATGGACGATATTCTGGTGAAGTTCGGCAAGTGTTGTGAGCCGGTGCCCGGAGATGCCATTACCGGTTATATTACACGGGGCTTTGGGGTTACGATTCACCGGGCAAGTTGTACCAATGCATTAACGATGAATCCGGAGCGGCAGATCGATGTGGAATGGGATGAGGCAATTACGGAAACTTATCCGGTGAAAATTCATGTAAAATCTTATGATCGGGTTGGGCTGCTCGCGGACCTGGCGATGACCATCAGCAAAAACGGGGCGAATATCCTCAGTGCAAACTCAAAAATCGGCGAGAGCGAAATTGTGGATAGCCAGTTTACACTGGCGATTCGAAATACCGAGCATCTGAACCGGTTGTTATCTGAAATTCGAAAGGTAAAGGCTATCCAGGATGTTCAGCGCATTGATCATTAAGGAGCTTTTACAATACGCCCGGACTTGATGCAGTTGGTGCATACCATGATCTTTAGAACTCTGCCGTTATTCAATGAACGAACCCGTTGAAGATTGGGGTTGAACCGGCGTTTGGTGACGTTGTGGGCATGACTGACATTACAGCCGATCATGGGTTTCTTTCCGCAAATTTCACAAATCTTGGACATAATCGCATCTCCATATTTCTTGAAAATCACAAAATTCGAAGCAAGGTTGCCGAAGCCGGTTTTTTTTGCTTCTCTGGTGACCGTAAGGTCATGAAAAAATCATTCCTGGTAATCCTCAAAACGAATCTGTATACTTATCGTAAAATCAACCGGGTGTAAAGGAATTTATCTGCGGGGCAGAAACAGCAACCGCCTAAAAGATATCCGCTTTAGAAAGATGGCGCCCACCACAAGGACCACCATGAAGCTTTTTTCCCGGACGCGTTTTCTTTTGCCAGTTCAACTTCGCATCTGTCTATATACTCCAGCGCTTTTTCCGTGAGACCCACATCGGGATAACTGGAGACAACGGTTCTGAACCGCATTACGGCTGCTTTATAATGCTTGTTCTTGAAATAAAATTCACCCACATAGAATTCGTGGCCGGCCATGTTTTTCATGGACAGCCGAATATAATTATCAGCCTGGGCGGTGTATTCTGAATTCGGATACGTCTTCTTGAGGCGGTTGAAGGTTTCAATGGCCTTTTTTGCCGAGGTTTGATCCCTGTCGACGGATTCCAACTGTTCGATGTAGCTCATGCCGCGTTGAAAAACCACATAAGGCGTGGCCTCATTGCGAGGATGAAGATTTTCAAAAGATTCATACGCGGTAATGGCGGCTCCATATTCTCCCAGATAAAAATGGGAGTCCGCAATTTTAAGTTCGGCCAGAATGGCGTATTTGCTGAACGGATACCAGTCTTTGAGCTTGTTGAATGACTCAATGGCAGTACGGTAACGTTGACGGTTGAATGCTTCCATTCCATCGTTAACGAGTTCCTGTGCGGTCTTGTCATCTGTTTTACTGTCAAAAAAAAGGCTGCAGCCCGAAAACAGCAGCATTGCCACAACCGGCAAGATCAGTTTGTATTTCATAGGTGAATGACCAAATGGTAAGCCGTGAGCAGTAATCGACATCAGGGGGACCGTTAACGATCAGGTCTTGTTCGGCTGCTGTTCACGGCGTGAAGTGGGAAAATAAACGACCGACAGGATCGTTTCCATTAAGCCAGCACACTGTTGATCATATCTTCAAGTTTGGATTTGGCGACGACGCCGACCACCTGGTTAAACACCTTTCCGCCTTTAAAAAAAATCAGGGTGGGAATGGATTTGATTCCATATCTGGATGGAGTAAGTGGATTGTCATCCACATTGCATTTTCTAAACTTGATTTTATCGCCGAATTTTACGGCAAGCTCTTCCACAATGGGGCCGATCGCCCGGCAGGGTCCGCACCAGGGCGCCCAAAAATCCACGAGCACCGGTGTCTGCTCCTGCAATACTTCTGCTTCAAAACGGCCGTCATCAATTTCAAGTACGTTTTCCGCCATAACCTGTTTCCTTTCATAAATTGATTTATTAATAAGAATGATTATAGTATCATCTTTGAATAATGTCAATGTTCAGAAGCTAGAGCCGGATGTAAGAAGTCATTAAATAGTGAGTTTGTTGCCTTTTGAGTTCATTGGGTTTAAGTCGCATGGGAGGAATGGATGAATGCAGCAATTCGCGTCGGCGCCTTGATTTCAGGAGGCGGAACCAACCTTCAGGCCATTATCAATGCCTGTGAATCCGGAGCCGTTGACGGAAAGATGGTATTTGTGGGATCCGATAATCCGGCTGCCGGAGGCATGGACAGGGCGCGGCGTCACGGCATTCCGCATTTTGTTGTGGACTATCGAGCCATCCTCCGGCGATTTCGCAGCCGGCCATCGGAATTCCGGTTACCGGAAGATTTCAATCTTCAGGAATGTCGGAACAAACAGCATTTTTTCCCTGTGGATGCACCGGTTCAGCGGGTATCGGATTTTCTGAAATCCCGCGCCATCGCCGAATCAGAGCTGTTAATGCAAATGGCCCGATATGAATTTGATCTGCTCGTTCTTGCCGGGTTCATGCGAAATTTAACCCCTTATTTGATTGACCGGGTCAATGTTCCACCTGAACGGCTGCGGATTATGAACATCCACCCCGCCATCCTTCCCGCATTTCCCGGAACAGATGGTTATGGGGATACGTTTCGCTATGGCTGCAAGGTGGGTGGCTGTACCGTGCATTTTGTGGATTATGGGGAGGATTCGGGGCCGATTATCGGGCAGCGGTCTTTTCCGATTCTTCCCGGTGATACTTTGGACGACATCAAGAAAAAAGGGCTGGAGCAGGAGTGGATTCTATATCCTGAATGCGTTCAACTGTTTGCAAGAAATAAGCTGCATCCGGTTCGAAAGGAGTTTCCGTTGCCGGATGGCAAGATCGTTTCCCGCGCAATTGTTGAGATTGACCCATGAATGCGGCTATTACGCCACGTTGCGAAAATGGATTCAAATGGCCGGAACGAGGATCAATACCTCATCGTCATGCCTGAGGGCTGATGGAATTGTATGGCCATAACCCTTTACTTTAAATATTGGAGGCACGTTATGTTCAGTAAAACTTCACCCATAAAGCGGATAACGCTTGTGGGTTCACTCTTTGCCGTGATGGTTGTCATGGGCCTTTCCGATCTGGCGGATGCGCGATCCAGCAGCGGCGGCAGATCTTTTGGCGGTTCCGGCAGCAGCCCCTCCAGATCTTTTGGCAGCCCATCACTGCCTCCCCCTTCGGGCGGCAGGTCGGTTTCCCCGTCTTCGCCCCTGTCCGGTGGCGGCGGCAGTAGTTTTCTGAAAGGGGTGGGTGGGGGTCTCGTGGGTGGAATGATCGGCAATATGCTCTTTGGCAGATCCGGGTATGGCGGCGGTTCTGGCGGCGTAGGGGGCGGCGGCATCGGTTTTTTTGATCTCCTGATTCTGGGTGGAGTGGGATATTTTATCTATAAGCGATTTATCAAACCCAATATGGGGTCACGAAATATCTCGTCATTTAATCCGTTTTCTACCGATAATACACAGTCGGCTGGTGTTCAGGGTCCGCCTTCGGCGCCGCCGGATTATCCCACGCCTTCTCCAGGCGGTTATGATCTTGTCAAGCAGTCGGAACCGGATTTTGATCCCGAGAAATTCAAGCAAATTGCCCAGGATGTATTTTTCAAGGTCCAGGCAGCCTGGATGCGACGGGACACCTCTTCGGTTCAGGGGCTTATCGGCCAGCAGCTGAAAACCGAATATGACGCCCAGTTTGCCGATCTCAAACAAAAAGGGCTGATCAACCGGCTTGAAAACATCGCGGTTCGCAGTATTGAAATTGTCGATGTGGGCATGGAAGGCCAGGAAGTGTATATCAAGGTGCTGTTTACGGCCAATCTCCTGGATTATACGGTTGAGGAATCCAGCGGTAAGGTGGTGAAGGGCGATAGCACGGAGCCCGTGAAATTTGAGGAATTCTGGACATTTGCCCGGCCGGTTGATTCCACCCTGTGGAGACTTGAAGGCATTCAGGTCAAATAGACGGTGACAGCCTATTTTATTCGAAGAGCGCTGCTGATTATTCCAACGTTTCTGGGGATAACGGTCCTGGTTTTTGCCATCACACGCGTCGTGCCGGGCGGGCCCATCGAGCGGATGATGCTTCAGGCCCAGCAGATGCAGGGAAAAGAAGGCGGAAGATCTACAGGGGCTGCCGGTGAGAGTCAGCGGCAACCCCTGTCTGCCGACCAGATCCAGGTCCTGAAAGCCTATTACGGGTTTGATAAGCCCATCCTCGTCAGCTATGGCCAGTGGCTGGCCAAGGTGCTGAGCGGTGATCTGGGAATGTCCACCCGTTATTATGAGCCGGTATGGCAGATGATTCGCAGCCGGATTCCCATATCCCTGTATTTCGGGCTGTTTTCGATGGCGATGGTTTACGGGGTCTGTATTCCGCTTGGCATTTCAAAGGCTGTCCGGCACAAGAGCGTCTACGACAACGTCACATCCATTGTCGTGTTTACGGGTTACGCCATTCCCGGCTGGGTGGTCGGGGTGCTGCTTCTGGTTCTGCTGGCCTCCCACTGGGAGATTTTTCCGCTGGGAGGGCTGGTGAGCGATGATTTCGAGGAGCTTACCCTGATCCATAAAATCGGTGACCTGCTCTGGCACACTGCTTTACCGCTGACCGCATATGTCCTGGGGTCTTTTTCGGTCCTCACCCTTCTGATGAAAAATTCGCTGATGGACAATCTGTCCGCGGACTATGTGCGTACCGCCATTGCCAAGGGTCTTTCCTTTAAACAGGCGGTTTTCCGTCATGCACTGCGAAACAGCCTGATCCCCGTCGCCACCACTTTCGGAGACAATATCTCCGTTATCCTGAGCGGCTCTTTTCTCATTGAAAAAGTCTTTAACATCAATGGGATGGGACTGCTGGGATATGAATCGGTCATTGACCGGGATTATCCGGTTGTCATGGGGATTCTGGTCATCTCCTCGCTGCTTTTCATGATCGGCAACATCCTTTCTGATCTCTGCGTGGCGCTGGTGGATCCCCGGGTGCAGTTCAGCCAAGGACGATAAAGGAAAGCTGCCGTGGCCCTCAGTCCCCTGACCCGGAAAAAACTTCGGCGCTTCAAGTCGATCAAACGCGGTTATTACGCGTTTGTTCTTTTTATGGCCATGATCATGGCATCGATGTTTGCGGAAGTTCTGGTCAACAGCCGGGCGCTTATCGTTCATTATCAAGGCCGTTATTATTTTCCGGTTTACGGCGCGATGATCCCCGGAAGCAGATTCGGCCTGGATTACCCTTATGAAACCAATTACAGGGATCTTTCCCGGCGATTTCAGGCCGAAGGCGGCGGCAACTGGGTCCTGATGCCGCCGATTCCCTTCAATCCCCTTGAAAATGATCTTCGCAAAGAGGATTACCCGCCGTTTGCGCCTTCTTTCAAAGACAGTCATTTTCTGGGCACCGATACCTCCGCCAGGGATATGGCGGCCCGGCTGGTTTATGGTTTTCGCATCGCCATTTTCTTCTCCCTGACGCTTCTGATCGTCAATTATCTGGTGGGCGTTACGGTGGGGTGCGCCATGGGATACTGGGGCGGAAAATTTGATCTGTTTCTTCAGCGGATCATCGAGATCTGGTCGAATATCCCGTTTCTGTATGTCATCATCATCATTTCATCGATCGTGGTTCCGAACTTTTTCCTGCTGATTCTCATCATGGTGTTTTTCGGATGGACCAGCCTGACCTGGACCCTTCGCACCGTGACGTATAAGGAACGGGCCAGGGAATATGTTCTGGCTGCAAAAGCCCTGGGTGCTTCGGATTTTCGGATTGTTTTCAAGCATATCATTCCCAACACCGTTTCCGTGATCGTCACGTATGCGCCGTTTTCCGTTTCCGGCGGCATCGTGGCATTGACCTCTCTGGATTATCTGGGTTTTGGACTGGCGCCTCCCACCCCGAGCTGGGGGGAACTGCTTCAGCAGGGATGGGACAACATGGATGCCTGGTGGATTGTGGGGTCGGTTATTTTTGCAATGATCCTGACCTTGATGCTCGTGACGTTTATCGGCGAGGCCGTGCGGGAAGCCTTTGATCCGAAGCTGCACAGCACGTATGAATAAGGTGGAAGGCTGGTCAGTCAGCGTATCTTGCGAAAATCTCTTTGAGCCCGGATTTTTTTTCAAGATAACGCTTCTTCATCCCAACCAGCCAGTCCCGGTGTTTCAGGGCGGCCTGCCTGTCCAGGAACAGATCGTGATCGCTGGGCAGGATATGAAATACCGGGGTTTCGTTTTCCAGGGTCATGGTGCCTGAGTTGCTGCAAAGCAGGCATTGGACTTTTCCGCCTTCAAGAAATCGAAAGGCATCTCCGCCGCAAAGAGGGCAGTCCGGGCCGCTGGATTTCGGCTCCGGGTTCATCAGGGCTTCGGCCATCCGGCGGATGACAGGGGCATTTTTTTCAATCTGGAGGGTTTCTCCGGGAAGCGCCCCATAGATCATTTGAACTGAACGGATATCGGCCTGGATCATTTTGAGGAAATTCTGGATCCCCAGCAGGGTATATCCTTCCTTGCCGGCGATTCCGGCGATGCCGATTCCCACGGCAGGCTTTCCCCACAGGGAGTCTGCCCGGCCGTAAAAGGAAAGCCCCCTGTCCAGAAGCAGTTTCAGGCAGGCATTGGGTCCCAGGAAGTAGGTGGGAACCGCAATGATCAGCGCGTTGGCCCAGGACATGTCATCCAGAACCGGGTTCAGGTCGTCCTGGATCCAGCAGCGATTCTCCTTGAACAAACAGCGGTAACACCCCTGGCACGGCTGAATGCTCAGTTTCGGAAGACGGGTCAGTTTCAGTTCATGGGGAACGGGGATTTGCCGGCTGATTTCCTTGACGATGAGCTCGCAGTTGCCTGGCGAGCGGGGAGAGCAGATGATCCCTAAAATGTTCATGATGGCCTCATTTTTGTTGTAAACGGAAGTACGTTGGCCTAGGATAGAGCCCCATTGTGAAAGAGGGGCAGGGGGATTTTTAGCCCCGGGACAAAAAATCCCCGCAGGATATATATCACATCGAAAGGGAATGACAATGCCAAAACTGCTGGTACGACTTTCGGGGCTTGTTATCGCGCTGATAATTCTGTCCGGGCCGGTTCAAGCCGGTCCCAATCTGCCGGAGGATATTCAGTGGCTGACCAATGATTCGGATCCGGTTTACGCTTCTTCGGATGCAGTAAAGAGCGGAACCCTGAACACCGCCATCTTGAGTTTTCCCATGACGTTCCGGACGGTCGGGCCGGACTCCAACGGCAGTTTCCGCAGCGCCATTCTGGACAATGACCTCAGTTTGATCAACATTCATCCCAATACCCTGAACATCATTCCCGAACTGGCTACACACTGGGCTTTTGGGAAAGATAAAAAGTCCATGTATTTCAAGCTGAACCCCCATGCCAAATGGTCTGATGGAAAGCCGGTGACAGCCGCCGATTATGTATTTACCCTGGAATTCATGCGTTCTCCCCACATTGTCGCTCCCTGGTACAATGATTATTTCACTCAGGAAATCGACAGCGTTATTGTTTTTGACGATTACACGATTGCCGTTGTGGGTACAAAGGCAGAACCGGATCTTCATCTGAAGTTGGGAATCAACCCGACGCCAAGGCATTTTTATGGAACCCTGGGGCCGGATTTCGTGGCCCGGTATAACTGGAAAGTCGTACCCAACACGGGGCCCTACCTGATCGATGACTTTCAAACCGGAAAATACATCCGGTTCAAACGCAAAAAAGACTGGTGGGCCCAGGATTTGAAGTATTTCAAAAACCGTTTCAATGTGGATCGGGTAAACTATACCGTAGTCCGGGATTTCAACATGCTGTGGGAGTATTTCAAGAAAGGAAAGGAAGATGTTTTCGGGCTGACCATCCCCAAATACTGGCACGATAAGACTCAAATCCCTGTTTTTGAAAAAGGGTATACACATAAAATCTGGTTTTTTAACGATACCCAGCAGTCAGCCATGGGCTTGTGGCTGAATCAGGATCGGGACATCTTCAAGGACCCGAATGTCCGGTATGCGTTCAGTCATGCCATGAATATTGAAAAAGTGATCGAGCAGGTGCTTCGCGGGGATTATTTCCGGCTGGAGCAGGCATTCATGGGATACGGCCCTTATACCAACGACACCATCCGGGCCAGGCGCTTTGACCTGGAAAAAGTGGATCACTACATGAAGGCTTCCGGCTGGCATCGGGGTGCGGACGGAATCTGGGAAAAAGAGGGCAGGCGCTTTTCGGTTGAAGTGACCTATGGTTTCGAAGAGCACACCCCAAGGCTGGTGGTGCTTAAAGAAGAGGCCAAAAAAGCCGGTATTGAACTGTTGCTGCAGCAGAGCGATCCGACCGCGGCATTCAAGAAATTTCTGGAAAAAAATTTCGATGTGGCCTGGATGGGCTGGAGCACCTCCCTGCGTCCCCAGTACTGGGAGCATTTTCATTCCATCAATGCCCATAAGCCGCAGACCAACAACATCACCAATACCGATGATCCGGAAATGGACAAATTGATAGACGCCTACCGCAATTCCCTGGACGAGAAGGAGCGGATTCGCCTTTCCCGGGAAATCCAGCAGAAAATCCACGACATCGGCATGTTTGTTCCCACATTCATGGTTCCGTATGTCCGGGAGGCCTGCTGGCGCTGGTGGCGACTTCCCGAACCGCCGGGAACGCGGCATTCCGGCAGCCTCTTTGACCCATTTAACAGCGCTACCGGAGGCATGTTCTGGTACGATAAAAAGCTTCATGACGAAACACTGGAAGCCATGAAATCGGATCGGGCGTTTGAGCCTGTCACCCTTATTGACAAGACGTATCTGCAGAGCCGGTAGGGGGGATTTCATGTTGAACGATCAGGCGGTGCTGAAGGTCAATCATCTGGCAGCGGCATTTGATACCGAGGCCGGCAGGGTTCGGGCGGTGGATGATGTCACCTTTCAGGTGCATCGGGGAAAGACGCTGGGAATCGTGGGGGAATCCGGTTGCGGAAAAAGCGTTACCGCGCTTTCCATCATGAGGTTGCTGCCCCAACCTGCGGGGAAAATTCTGGACGGCCAGATCCTTTACCGGGGAACGGACATCGTCCATATGGCGGCGGAAGCCATGCGCACCCTTCGCGGCAGCCATATTTCCATGATTTTTCAGGAGCCCATGACGGCTCTGAATCCGGTGCATCGGATCGGGCGTCAGATTGGCGAGGTGTTCGCGCTTCATGACAGCACGCTTGATGAAAACCAGGTTCGCGATAAATCGATTGAAATGTTGGCTAGGGTAGGAATTCCGGATCCTGAGCGGCGCATTCGGGAATATTCCCATCAGATTTCCGGGGGCATGCGCCAGCGGGTGATGATTGCCATGGCCCTTGCGGTCCAGCCGGATATTCTGATTGCCGATGAACCCACAACTGCACTGGATGTGACGATTCAGGCGCAAATTCTCGATCTCATGAAGCAGCTTCAGCAGGAAAACGGAATGGCGATGATCTTTATTACCCACGATCTTGGCGTCATCGCGGATATCTGCGATGACGTGGTGGTGATGTATGCGGGAACCGTTGTTGAGTCCGCGCCGGTCAAAGAATTGTTTGAGAACCCCAGGCACCCTTACACCCGCGGGCTTCTGGAATCCATTCCCCGTTTGGAAACCCCCCGGAAAAAACCTTTATCCATCATTCCCGGCATGGTGCCGGCGCTTGACGATTTGCCGCCAGGATGCCGGTTCCAGAACCGCTGCCCCAGTGCGATTTCCATATGCGAGTCTTTACCGCCTGCTTTAACCTCGGTTGGAAGCCAGCATGAGGCCAGGTGCTATCTGGCGTGACGCTTCTTTTTTACAGAGGGTTGTCGGCGCGTCGGAAAGGAATGATGTGATGAATCAGAACCCAATAACTCATGTGATGTCAGTCATGCAAAGGAAGCAATCATCATGATCGAATTTTTGTCTCATTTTTCGCCGTTTTCCGCCGCCATCCTCTTTATTGTTGTCTTTGTTGCCATTTCCCTTGGCTTCCTGTATGTCGTGAAGCGATTCTGTAAATCGTTTCTCTTCAATGAGGTGACGGATTACGGACAGATATTCGCCAGCGCCATCGGGGTGATGTTTGCCCTGATCCTGGCCTTTGTGGCTGTCGCGACATGGCAGAATTACGACAAGGTGGATGATGACGTGCTGAAAGAGGCCAATTGCCTGCATAATATCTACCGAAACCTGGGTGCATATCCTGAGCCGTTCCGCTCGGAAATGAAAGAACTCATCAGGCAGTACGTCCAGAGTGTCATCAAGGACGAATGGCCGAAACAAGCCCATGCCCTGCAGGATGAAGCTGTCCATATACTCATCACGCGCGTTAACGCCGTGATCCTATCCTTCTATCCCGGCGACAACAGGGAAATGTTGCTGCACCAGGAAACCCTGAGGCTTGTCGGCGAATACAGAGGGCTGCGTCATGATCGGATCGTCGGGGGCAGGCCTAATCTTACCGACTCCATGTGGATTACGCTTGTTGGAGGGACCCTGCTCTATCTGATTTTTCTTTGTTTCTTCGATATCCCGTGCTTCAAACACCACGCCTTTATGATAGGGATGTTTGGGGCGTTTGTTGCCCTCGTCTACTGCCTGCTTGTTATACACAATTACCCTTTCACGGATCCGGGCTCGATTTCATCGGAGCCGTTCCAGCATCTGTTGGAATACTGGAAGCTCGAATAATGCCCGGATGAACTCGTGAAGCAGTCGCATAAATTCCTGTCCGAGCAGACCCTTCCGGCTTGATTTTCAGAATTGATAAATACCTTGTTTTCTTTGCCTGCTGTGTATAAAATAAAAATTTTTTTATGGATCATATCTTATGGCAAGACATGAAAGCCAAAGGCAACGGGCGCGGGAAGACGATTTCCGGATACCTTCGACCGATTGTCCGTTGTCTGCTTTCACATCAACAGGAATGGGGACTTATGAAAGATAAGCGGTTATTTTTTTTATTGGCGGTGTTTATTCTGGCTTTCAGCCTGTCAGGGCTTCCCAAGGAAATTGAGGCTCAGACACCGGCATCTTCTGTAAAGCCTTCGGGGCTTTCTTTGGAAGACATCCTGAAACGTCTGGAAAGCCGGTATTCAGCTCCCGGGTTTTCAGCCCGTTTTTTTCAGAGCTCCACCCTGAAAGCCATGGATATCACGGAAACCGCTTCCGGCACGATGACGGTCAAACGGCCCGGCATGATGCGCTGGATCTATGAAAAGCCTGACAAACAGGAAATCATCACGGACGGCAAGCAGCTTTGGATTTACCGGCCGGCTGATAATCAGGTGACCATTGGCAACTCTCCCTCTTTTTTTGGAGACGGCAAGGGCGCCAGCTTTCTTTCCAATATCCAGTCGGTTCGTAAAACATTTCATGTGACGATGGAGAAGATGAACGCCAGCCAGGAATATGTTTTAAAACTGGTTCCCATGGATAAATCCTATGATCTGTCGTCGGTGCTGCTGGTGGTGTCAAACGATACCTTTGATATTGTCGAGGTGGTCACCTATAATTCGTATGAAGACGAAACCCGCATCGAGCTGAGCAATATTCAAATCGAGCAGAATCTGGATGACGCCCAGTTCAAGTTCACGATTCCTCAGGGCGCTGAAGTGGTTAAAATGGAGGGGTAAGCAGGGGGGCTTGTGAAGGAAACGATTAGAAGACTGTTAATGGAAAGACGGGCGATTTTGCTGGCCCACAATTATCAGCCGCCCGAGATTCAGGAAGTGGCCGATCTCTGTGGGGATTCTCTGGAGCTGAGCATTAAAGCCTCCGAAACCGATGCAGCGGTCATTGTGTTCTGCGGGGTTCATTTCATGGCAGAGACCGCATCCATTTTATCCCCTGAAAAAACCGTTCTGCTGCCCCGTCTGAATGCCGGCTGCCCCATGGCCGATATGATTACCCCGGAAGCGCTTTTGTCAAAACTGGCAGTACTGGGGTCCATGCCGGTCGTGACCTATGTCAACTCTCCGGCATCGGTAAAGGCCCTGTCGACCGTCTGCTGTACTTCCGCCAATGTGCTGGCCGTGGTCAACAGTCTGGATGCGTCGGAGATCCTGATGACGCCTGACCGGAACCTGGCCCATTATGCAGCTTCGCAAACCTCCAAAACCATCCACGCCTGGCAAGGATATTGCCCGATTCATGACCGTTTGACACCGGAAGCAGTGGAATCGGCCAGAAAAGCGCATCCGGAGGCGGTGTTCATGGCCCATCCCGAATGCCGGAAAGCCATTCTGGATATGGCCGATATCGTACTCAGCACATCCGGCATGATCCGGTTTGCAAAAACCTCGCCGCATCCGGCTTTCATTGTGGGAACAGAAGTGGGGCTGATGCATGCTTTGCAAAAAACCTGCCCGGATAAAGCATTCTATCCGGCATCAGCGGACATGATCTGTCCGGATATGAAGAAAATTCATCTGGAAGATGTGATCAGAAGCCTGAAAACCCTTGAAGGCCAGGTGAAGGTTCCGGAATCGGTTCGCGTTCCCGCCCTTGAATCGGTACGGCGGATGATTGAGATATCGGGGAAGTGAGCGCATATTATTACAGCCGGCTCATGACCTCATCCGAGATGTCCGCGTTGGTGTGGACCTTCTGTACGTCATCACAGTCCTCGAGGGTATCCATCAGGCGGATCATCTGCTCGGCCTCTTTTCCTTCCAGATTCAAGGTGGTCTGGGGCAGCAGGGTAACCTCCGCATCGCTGAAGGGAATGGCGGCCTTTTCCAGGGCCTGGCGGACCGATTCGAAATCAGCGGGTGCGGTGATGATCTCGAAGCCGTCCTTATCTTCCCGAACATCCTCGGCGCCGGCCTCCAGGGCGATTTCCATAAGCCTGTCTTCGGTTGCGGCCTTGAGATCGACGCTCATGTAGCCTTTTTTGTTGAACATCCAGGCCACACAGCCGTTTTCGCCCAGATTCCCGCCGCATTTATTGAAGATATGACGAATTTCAGCCACGGCCCGGTTTTTATTGTCGGTTAACGATTCCACGATGACGGCGGCGCCGCCCGGGCCATAGCCTTCATAAGTGCTTTCTTCGTAACTGACGCCTTCCAGCTCGCCGGTGCCTTTTTTAATGGCCCGATCGATATTGTCTTTGGGCATGTTTTCACTTTTTGCATCCAGAACCGCGGTTCGCAGCCTGGGGTTTGCTGCGATATCTCCGCCGCCCATCCGGGCAGCAATGGTGATTTCCTTGATCAGCTTGGTAAATATTTTACCCCTTTTGGCGTCGGCAGCGCCTTTTTTGTGCTTGATGGTTGACCATTTATTGTGACCTGACATGAAAAGCCTCCTTAAAGCCGGAAGTCGGATGGCGGATGGCAGAAAAGAATCCTCTGCCCATAGTCCTGTCCTCCTCTGCCTTTTTATCGTTTATTGAGTCCGATGATATAAATTTCCCGGCTGGCCTTTCGACTGCTCCGGGGTTTAAAAATTCGATGCAGGTTAAACAAGGATTTAATCCGCTGGATGAACGGGTTAAAATCCTCACCCTGAAATATTTTACAGACAAAAGACCCTCCAGGCAAGAGTCTATTTTGTGCGGTGGTGAGTGCTGCTAGGCCAAGGTCAAAGGATCTGGCCGCGTCAACGGACTTGCTGCCGGTTGTTGAAGGCGCCATATCACTGATGACCACATGAAAATCCCGGCCAATGGCTTCGGAAATCTCATCGGGAAGGGCCAGCATATCGGCGATGAACACCCGGACATGGGAAGGCAGGGTGACGGTTACGGGTTTCAGATCGATGCCGACGACGCTTCCGGTAGGTCCGGTGAGGGTGGCGGCCAGCATCAGCCATGAACCCGGCGCGCAGCCCAGATCCAGAACGTTGTTTCCCCTTTGAATCAGATTGACTTTTTGCTGAATTTCCTGAAGTTTGAAAACGGACCGGGCCGGGAAATGATCTTTTCTGGCCTTCTGGGTGTAATGATCTTCCCATGGATTTTTTTGGGACCGGGGGCTCTGCATTAAAAAAGAATCTCCATGGCCTCTTTCAGCGACTGAATTCCGATGAGTTCAATTCCCTGGACTGCGGACGCCCGTTTCAGGTTGCTGGCAGGAATCAGGCATCGGGTAAACCCCAGTTTGCAGGATTCCGAGATTCGCGCATCGACCTGGCCTACGGCCCGGACCTCGCTGGTCAGGCCGACTTCTCCCACAACAACCGTGCTGTCGTCAATAGGTTTGTCCAGAAAACTCGAGGCCACGGCGCAGACAATCCCCAGATCCACTGCCGGCTCATCTGTCCGGACACCACCTGCGACATTCATGAATAAGTCATGGCCCATCAGATGAATTCCCAGCTTTCTTTCAATGACAGCCATCAGAAGCGCCACACGATTGGAATCCAGCCCGAGAATGGTTCTTCGGGGGGTTCCCCAGTTGGTGCTGCTGGCAAGGGCCTGAATCTCGATCAGGATGGGCCGGGTGCCTTCCATGCTGGCGGTTACCACGGAGCCCGGGGCATGATCGGGACGCTCGGCAAGAAAAATGGCCGAAGGGTTGGTCACTTCTTCAAGCCCTTTATCCCGCATTTCAAACACGCCGATTTCATTGGTGGAGCCGAACCGGTTTTTGACTGCGCGGAGAATGCGGAACAAATGATTTCTGTCTCCTTCAAAATACAGCACGGTGTCCACCATGTGCTCCAGAAGTCTGGGGCCGGCAATAGCCCCTTCCTTGGTGACATGACCCACCAGAAACATGGGGATGCCGGTCTTCTTGGCTGCCAGCATCAGGCGCAGGGTGGCTTCACGCACCTGGCTGACGCTTCCGGGAGCAGCGGAAATATCGCTGTTGAACATGGTCTGGATGGAATCAATCACCAGGACATCGGGTTTGACGGATTCCAGCAGGGAGAGGATGATGTCGATGTCGATCTCGGATACGACGAGAAAATGGGGTGACAGGGTAGAGAGCCTTTTGCTGCGCATGCTGAGTTGACGAACCGATTCTTCGCCCGAAACATAAAGCACGCGATGACCCTGAACCGCAAAGCAATGAAGGGCCTGGAGCATCAGGGTCGATTTGCCGATGCCGGGGTCTCCGCCGATCAGAACGAGCGATCCTTTTACCAGACCGCCCCCCAGCACCCGGTCAAATTCCCCGATGCCGCTTGGCAGCCGCTCTTCGGTATCGCATACTACCTGATCGATGGGAATGGGCTTGGACCGTGATGAAGAAAAGCGGGAGCCGACCTGTGCGAACGAATTCCCTTCCTCGACAAGGCTTTCCCAGGCGCCGCATTCCGGACATTTCCCCATCCATTTCGGCGTCTGATATCCGCATGACTGGCAGGCGAAAATGGTTTTTTGGTTTTTTTTCACAGAAAACAATCTGATCAGCCCGTTAAAAGTCAAAAATTGGGATGGCAAAGAAAATAGTTCAAGATCAAGGCGAGCGAATCCAATAAATCACGAAGGATTTTGAATAAAAAAATCTTTGACGGCATCAATCACTTTATGAATATCGGATGCGGTGATATCCAGATGGGTTACAAGCCGGAAATTTCCTCTTCCGCTGACCAGAATGCCGCGTTCTTTTAAAAAAGAGGTCAGCAAGGCGCTTGACTGTTCAGGTGTCTCCATAAACACCATGTTGGTCTGAACTGCTTCCAGATCGATTCGAATTCCGTCAATATCGGAGAGTTTCTGCGCCAGAAACCAGGCATGGTCATGATCTTCCGCAAGTCGTTCTAAATGGGAGGTGAGCGCGACAATCCCCGCTGCAGCCAGAATGCCGGCCTGCCGCATGCCGCCGCCCAGCATTTTCCGCCAGCGAACCGCCTTTTGAATGAGGTGGGCCGGACCGCAGAGCAATGATCCGACAGGTGCGCCAAGTCCCTTGGACAGGCAAACCGAGACCGTATCGGCATGGCGTGCAATCTCATGAACCGGAACCTTCAGCTTGACGGCTGCATTGAATATTCTGGCCCCGTCCAGATGAAGCCCCAGATGGCGGGAAGCGGCAAGTGCAAATGCCTGCGCCAGGTAGTCCATGGGAAGCACCTTGCCGGCCTGGGTATTCTCCAGGCAGAGAAGCCGGGTTTTTGCAAAATGAAAATCATCGGGTTTGATAAGCGATTGAACCCGGCCCAGATCCAGGGTTCCATCGGGCAGAAAGTCAAGCGGCTGAGGTTGAATGCTCCCCAGAACGGCGCCGCCCCCGCCTTCATACCGGTAGGCATGGGCCTGCTGTCCCACGATGTATTCATCTCCGCGCTCGCAGTGGCTGAGCAGTCCCAGAAGATTGCCCTGAGTGCCGCTGGAGACAAACAATGCCGCTTCTTTTTGAAGCATTTCCGCAGCCATTGTCTGAAGCCGGTTGACTGTGGGGTCTTCTCCATAAACATCATCTCCGACTTCCGCGGCGGCCATTGCCGCACGCATGACCGGAGTCGGCCGGGTAACCGTGTCGCTTCGCAAATCAATAACTTTCAACAATTCCCTTTCATCCCCATGCCCGGGGTTTGCAGATGATTTCACGAATGCATAAATCGGTAAAAATGTCTGATTGGTTTGCCGGCCGGATGATCAGTGCCGTGTCGACCCCTTTTGCCGTGCCGCCGATGGCGACAATGTCATTTCCGGAAAGGGCGCCGGCATCGGCTGCCATTATGGAGATTTCAACGGCCACCTTGGTTCCCTGGCCGAATAATCTTAACGTGTCGGCAATCAGCAGGGCAGGATACAGCCCTTGATATTTTTTGGATATGGAGCGTTCCACGCCGGAGAGGGCATGGGTGGCCGAAACCACTGTGGCGCCTTTATCTTCCAGATCGCGTTTAACGCCAACGGGCATGACGGTTTTAAATGGCTCCCGGAATCCGCAGTGATAGGTCACAACGGTCAGGCGAAAACCGGCAAAAACATCCAATGCCTTGTAAGCGGTTTTCCCCGATGTTGAACTGACAACCACTTCATCCAGACCCAGTTGTTTTCCTCTCTCGAAGGCGGCGGCCAGGGTCTGGTCCGTGTTGGAAACGCCGGGTTTGTCAAAAATCACGCTGAGGTCTCCTGCGATGGCGTCTTGTTTCATGCAGAAGGCAGACAGGATACAACTCTGCCTGCCTTCCAGCAACGACAACAAGGCAATTCATTTATGCTACGGCGCCTTTAAGGGCTTTTCCCGCTTTGAACCGGACCACATCGGTGGCCTTGATCTGAATTTTGGCGCCGGTTGCGGGATTGACTCCCTGCCGGGCTTTTCTGTGAACTTTTAAAAATGTACCAAAGCCAATCAGGGTGACTTTGCCGTCTTTTCCCTTGAGTGCGCCGGAAATTCCCTCAACAAGCGAGTTTAATGCTTTTGCCGCCTGGATCTTGGTAATGCCGGCCCCTTCTGCCATCTGCTGAATCAGTTCATCTTTTTTCATCTTTTTTTCCTTTTTTGTTTGAGGTTGTTCCACGAAGAGCTTAACATGGTTTCAGGTTCATATATCAACGGGATAATGAAATCAATTTATCTTTTTTGATTTTCGCGACAACTTGTTGTATGAGAATCAATAACAGGTGCCGGGGATGGGTATCCGGAAATCAGGGGTGTGAAGGAGTTTTGAACGTTATGCCGATACCGAAACTCAATAAATGGGTTGCAGGGATTTCAGTTATTCTTATTCTGGCAGTGCTGGGCGGGGTGTATTTGAACAATAAATACAGCCAATCAGCTTCAATAAACAGTCAACTTGTCAAAGAACTGCCTGAAAGCTTTACTTTTTTTGATCTTGGACCCAACACCCGTTTCAGCGATGCCGTCCGAAGCGCTTTAAGCGACCGTCTGGGGTCCGATGCCATTGCCTATCGCAGCCAGATTGATTTATCCGTCAACAGTCCGGACTTTATTCAAACATATTTTCCAGCACTATACGCAATGAACCTTCAGTTGAATTATCCCCCTCGAGAGCGAATCGAGCATAATACCGTCAAGCTGATGTACCGGTATGCCCGGAAAGTAAATGTTCCCTTCACATATGTAGAGATGGTTTTTTCAGGATACTCCCAGAGACCCCTGTATTTCAGCGTTATCGTGTCGCATGATGGCGCCAACATTGTCGATGCGCTTCGTCAGAAGTATGGCCCTCCGGAAGAGATCCAAGATTTGAAATTGCCACTCAAAGCCAGTTTCTGGAGAAAAAACAACGATTTGCTACTGGTTTCCGTTAAGAGTGACCGGTATGGAAACCCTGAATATCACATCATGATCTATTATGTAAATAGCCTTGAGGAGCTTCTGAATATTGAAAAAGAAGAAGCCCGTCAGCGTGAAGATCGTGTCAAAAAAGCCTCGGACAAGGTGTTTTAGGCCGTTTCTGTTTGCTTGCATGATAGCCTGTCCCCTACGGCGGGTATAGACAGATAAATCAATCGCTTCAGCTCCCGTCTTCCGCGTGTTACCGTGTCCAGAATAAATCCGCAGGTCAGACTGAGAAATGCCAGCGTCATGATTCCGGTTGAAAGAATGGCCGTCGGAAAACGGGGCACCAGACCGGTTTGCAAATAAGTAATCAGAACCGGATACGCCAGTGCCAGCGATAACACGAACAGAAATCCAAATACGAAGGAAAAAAACGTCAGGGGCCGCTCTTCCTTGAACATGACGAGGATCATGATCAGGATACGCATGCCGTCCCGATAGGTCCTGAGTTTGCTGACCGAGTCCTCCGGCCGGGTTTGGTACGGGGTGGTCATTTCTCCGATGGGCATTCGCAGCTCAAGGGCATGAACCGTAAGCTCCGATTCGGTTTCAAATCCTTTGGAAACCGCCGGAAAGGATTTGACAAATCTTCTGGAAAATACCCGATAGCCAGAAAGGATGTCTGTACAGTTTCTGCCAAAGAGCATGCCGAGAAATCCGGTCAACAGATCATTGCCGAACCGGTGCCCCGGGCGGAACGCATTTTCCGAATAATGGCTGAGTCTTGTGCCGACCAGCATGTCCAGGCGTTCCGTGATGAGTTTCTGGACCATCATGGGCGCGCTGGGGGCGTGATAGGTATCGTCCCCGTCCACCAGGACATAGATGTCTGCTTCGATGTCCGCAAACATCCGCCGGACAACATTGCCTTTGCCGGGATGTGACTCATCCCGGACAATGGCTCCGGCTGCGGTTGCGATTTCAACGGTCCGATCAATGGATCGGTTGTTGTAGACGTAAATTCCGGCATCGGGAAGTGCTTTTTGAAAATCCCCGATCACTTTTCCAATGGTTTTTTCTTCGTTGAAACAAGGAATCAGAACCGCCAACCGATAACCTGTCGAATCGTTTTCATTCATGGCCGTGCCTTTTGGATACCGCGCAAAAAAGAAGTGGGTCTATCACATTGGATTCGATATGCGGTTTGAAAGCCTGGCAGGAATCGCTTTCCATGTCCAACCCATATGCGTCCAAAGCCGAGATCGCGCCGAATTTTTCATAAGACCGGTAGAGAATATACAGGCGGCCGGTGTGTTCGGCAATAATATTCTTCATCAGGCGGTCATAGCCGTTGGGGTGGCTGGAGGGTCCGGTGAAATAGCTCTGGATGCGGACGAATCGAACGGCTTTGGGAAACAGGGGGATCAGGTAGGATGAGGGGTCTGCTCCGGTCATGATGACGATGGCGTCTTCCGGCTTCTCAATGGTGGGAATATTCGCGCCGAAATAATCCTTTCCCCAGGATACCCGCCCCCAGTCGGCGGGGCTCAGGGTGACTAGAATCACCAGTAAACTCGCCCCCGCAGCCGAATATTTTGCAATGCGGCTGCTGACCATCCGGTCCAGAGTCAGCCAGATTCCCAGAGGGGCCAGCAGTTCAATGACTAGGGCATATCGAAAAATGGCAAAGATTTTCAGCCAGGTCAGATAAGAAAGAACTCCGAAGGCAAGCAAAAAAAGGATTTGGGAGTCGAAAACCGGATCTGTGCGGATAGCCTGTTGTCCCGGCTTGAGCGAAACGCACGCGACAAATTTATTCACCAGCAGCGCCAGCAGCAGCACATAGAGAAGGGAAATACGCAGATCCCGATATGCCACTTCGGAAAATTCATGGGGTGCAAACCCGAAAAAGAAAGGGGATAACAGGGCTTCGCCGATGTTGTCCGGAAGATATGATGTATCCCGGTAGTCTCCGATGGTGGCCATTGGAGACTGAAACAGGAGGTTGAAGTAGGGGAAAAAGGGATTCTTGAATCTTACCCACATTTCATGAAGCCAGTATCCGCCGGTTGCGGCGATGCCGGAAAGCACACCGATGCCGTAAAAAAAAGACAGTAAGAACCGGTTTATGAAAGGGGTCTTGAGGGCAAAGAATGCCGCGCACAGACCGATGGCATAGATGGCGGCCGGCTGTTTGAAACCGATGGCCGCGCCGGCCGGAAAGCCTGCCCCGATCACGATGACAAGTTTCATCCGCCAACCGGATAATAACAAATGCCGCATTGCGAATAAAGTGATCCAGAGGGAAGACAGGATCAGTATGCTGAGAAGGTTGTCACTGAACATGGTGCCCAGTTCGGAAATATTGGCGGCGCCCAGCATTCCGATCAGCGAAATACAAAAACAGAGCCATCCACGTCCCCCGGAAGAATCCATGCCGCTGTCTTTGAATGGAATCAGCAGCCGGGTGATCGCCAGCAGCAGCGGAAAATTGAAGCCCTGAATCCAGCCCAGTAAAAATCCCACTCCTTTTGGGGGTAGAAAGCTGACGGCGTAATAATAGGGAACATAAAGCAGCGGATTATAGAAATTGGCGACCTGGCTGGGCAGGACATCAAAATCCATTCTGTTGAATATAAATGAGTAGGGGTTGTAGAAGTGATAATTTCGAAGATCCCAGTTGGCGTCCTGGCCCAGCATGACGGACAGTATGCCAAACAGAGGCGGGACAATCAACCATGCCGCCAGGGTCAGCCATTTTTCAGTTTTCTCGGGCATAGGAATAGAGGCGCAACAGATTAGAGTTAGAAAATGTCAAAGGGATGCTCGGCCCGTGCATGAAAATAGAAGAAGACGCTTGGCGAGCCGCGCTTTACGATAAATGATAATGTAAAAGAATTGATTCTGTCAAATTGCTTTTTGAAACAGGCGCCTGAAAGTGCCGGTGATCTCCCGGATTTTGAAGAGATATCCGGCGCTGATAAGCAGCGCCGGAAAAAACAGGCCGATGATACAGCAGATCAACAGGTTTGCGCTTAACCCCTTTGCGGGTAACCACAATGTCAGCACCCTTCGAATGCCATCCAGGAAAATGCCGATGGGAAGGGTCAGAAGGATCATTTTTACATATCCCCGGTAAACGTCCCGGCTTTCGGAATTATTGCTTCTCCGATTCCATAAGGTATAGAGCAGCGTGACTTGAAACATGGCGGATACGGATATGGCCAGGGCCACGCCTCTGGCGCCCATGAGCTTCATGCCCAGAATGTAGAATGGAATACTTATCAGGACTCCGATCGTGCTGTAAATTGCCGGGAAAAGCGTATTCTGTACAGCGTAGTATCCCCTGACCACAACAGTCTGAGCGGCAAAAGCAAAGGCTCCGATCATCAGATATAGCAGAACGCTTGCGGTTTGGTTGGTTGCGACCGCATCAAAGCGCCCTCTTTCAAATAAAACCGCCACCACTTCATGCCGAAGGATGATCAGCAGCATTGAAAACGGAATGATCAGAGACAGGTATTTCAGGGTATTGTCCAGGAGCCGGTTCATCTCCGGAATCTGATTTTCAGCAGCCAGTCTGGCCATGTAAGGAAAGGAAGCCGTCCCCACGGCCTGCCCCAGAAGTCCAACCAGAATAAACATGATTCGAAGGCCGTAATTCAGGCAGGCAATGCTGCCTTCCGGCAGATAGGAGCCAAAAAACTTCAGAAAAAATTCCGTTGAAAATGACATGGTCAATCCCACCATCAGCGGAAGGGTCAGGCGAATATAAATCCAAAAATCCGGATGGGTGAAATCCAGGGTCAGCGTGTATTTCATACCGACTTTTCGGGCGCCCCAGTACTGGATGACAAAATTGCCGAAAAAAGAACCGGCCAGAACGCCCCAGGAAAACCCCTCCATTTTTAAGACAGGTCCAAGCGCCATGCCACCGGCAATAATACCGATATTATAGACCAGAGGTGCAAGGGCGGGAAGACTGAAGGCTTCCTTGGAAAACTGGACAGCCGTCAACATGCCGCCGGTAAAAAAGAAAAACTGCGCCGGCAGGATGATCCGGGTCATTCGGGCTGCTTGGGCCAGCAGAACCGGATCCTGTATTCCCGGAGCGATCCATGATATCAACTCCGGCGCAAAACACATGGAGACTCCGATAAAGACCATCAGCACCAGGCCGAAGCAATTCACGATCACCGAAAAAACCTTCCATCCTTCTTCTTCGCGGTCTACTGCCAGATATCCGGAGAAAATCGGGATAAAGGTGACCGATAAAAAACCGCTGGCAACAATATGATTGAGGATTTCAGGAATCACAAATGCGATCTGATAAGCATCCACATCGCCGCCGGCACCGCCTGCATATGCAATGGCCATCTCCCGGAAAAGGCCGATCACCCGGCTTAAAAACACCGAAGCCATAAGAATCAGGGAAGCAATTCCGACTTTCTGATAAAGCGATTTTGACATGAGGCGCCGTCAATATGATGATTAATTTGGGATTAAAACCGATCGTAACAAAATGCATTATTTTTCTGTAAATGATCATGCTAACAAAGACCCGTCGATAACTCAAAGAATTTTGTATGTTTCAAGATAAATGCTGGCGCCTCAGACCCGAAACACGGAGATTCTGCAGCGCATGCCGCGTTCTATGTTGACATGCCTGGTTTCATATTCTATGCTTGTTTCGTGGTGTTACAATTGAAATCCGCAATAACCGGGAAAATAATCATGAAAAGACATCAGATGTTTGCCGCCGCCGCCATGGACTGGGTCCATTGACGTTCGGCTGCCTTTTATAAAATTCAACGGCCAAATAGTGACTGAACGCCATGGACTGTATCTCCGGTCCATGGCGTTTTTTATTGCCCGGCCGGATGGTTCGGGGTTTATGTTGTATTCACAGGAAGTTTCTTTCCGGTGTTGGTTTTTTTGGCGCTTATCGGTAATTCAGGGAGGAGCCTATCATGAACAAGGAATTTGAAATTCGTTTCGCCGATCGTATGAACCAGCTTCCGCCTTATCTGTTCGGGATGATCAACAAGATCAAAATGGAAAAACGCTGGAATGGAGATGATGTAATTGACCTGGGGATGGGAAACCCGATTGATCCCACCCCTGAACAGGTAACGGGCAAACTCTGCGATGTCGCAATGGATCCAAAGACCCATCGCTATCCGGTGGCCGGGGGGATGAAGAACCTGAAAAAGGAGATAGCCCTGTACTATGGCCGTCATTATGATGTCAGCTTGAACGGGAACAACGATGTGATCTGCACCATCGGATCCAAGGAGGGGATCTCGCATCTGTGCCTGGCACTGCTCGGCCCGGGTGATACGGTTCTGGTTCCGGCCCCCGCCTTCCCGATCCATGTCTATGCGGCCGTAATCGCGGGCGCCAGCGTCCTGCGCATTGCTCTGGATTCGGAAGAATCGTTCATTACGCAGCTAACCGGTATGTGCAAGGCCCTTTACCCCGGTCCGAAACTCGTGATGCTGAATTATCCCCATAATCCGACCGGGATCATTGCCTCGAAGGAATTCTTCCGGGAAATCGTCACGCTTGCCAGGAAATTCAATTTCATGGTCATCAACGATTTTGCCTATGCGAAGATTACGTACGATGGCTATGTGGCGCCCAGTTTTCTGGAAATTCCCGGTGCGACGGAGGTGGGAGTCGAATTCGGTTCCTTCTCCAAATCCTATAACATGGCCGGCTGGCGTCTCGGCTACTGTGTGGGCAACAAAGAGATGGTCGGAGGCCTGGCGAAGATCAAAGGATATTATGACTACGGGATCTTCTCGGCGATTCAGGTGGCGGGGATCGTGGCCATGCGCGACTGCGACGACAGCATCATGGAGCAGGTCGCGATCTACCAGAAACGCCGTGATGTCCTCTGCGACGGCCTTGCCCGGATGGGGTGGACCGTGAATGTGCCGAAGGCGGGGATGTTCCTCTGGGTTGCGATTCCGGAACCTTATGCCCGGATGGGATCCATCCGGTTTTCAGTGGAGATGATGAACCGTGCCAATGTCTCGGTTGCTCCCGGTGCCGGTTTCGGCGAAGAGGGCGACGGGTATCTGCGCCTGGCCCTGGTGGAAAATGAAAACAGGATCCGGCAGGCCCTGAAACAGATGCGTCGCGCGCTGTCGGAGATAGACCAGGAAATTGCCGCCGGAACATTCAATCTGGCGCATCAGCTGGATCTATCCTGAGTGGATTTCCATCAGAATTTTTGCAGACACTAAATATAAATATATAAAGGGCGTCCCCCTTCTTTCCCCTTCTTTTCAAATTGACATCAAAGTGCAAGTGCTTATTATTAAAACTATAAATTCAAATATGAGCGTTGATAGCCTTGATAAGTAAGGAGGAAAGAAGATGCGGTTTGATAAATTTACGGTGAAATCTCAGGAACTCATTCAAAATGCCCAGTCCCTGGCATCCCGGCAGAACAATCAGCAGATTGAGCCGGAACACCTTTTGAGTGCCATGCTGGGCGAATCCGAGGGAATCACTTCTTCTATTCTGCGAAAACTGGGGGTGTCCCCCGCCAGTGTCGGCCAGGAACTGATCCTGGCCATGAACCGGTTGCCCAGGATCACCGGGGCCGCGGAAGTGTATATTTCCCAGCGGACCAAAGCGGTTCTGGATGCCGCCTTTGCCGAAGCCGACAAGATGAAGGATCAGTATGTCAGCATCGAGCACATCCTGCTGGCCGTATCCGATGAAAAGACCGGAGATGCGGCTAAAATTCTGAGCCGTAACGGCATTACCCGTGAAGCCATCCTAAAGGTGCTGATGGACATTCGGGGATGCCAGAGAATTACCGATCCCAATCCCGAGGAAAAATACCAGGCTCTTGAAAAATTCAGCCGGAATTTAACGGATCTGGCCAGGCTCGGAAAGCTTGATCCGGTCATCGGCAGGGACGATGAAATCCGCAGGGTGGTTCAGGTCCTGTCCCGGCGCACCAAAAACAATCCGGTGCTGATCGGCGAGCCGGGCGTGGGTAAAACCGCCATCATCGAGGGCCTTGCCCAGAGAATCGTGGCAGGCGATGTGTCCGAAACCCTGAAAAACCGTAGGCTCGTGTCTCTGGACATGGGCGCGCTGATTGCCGGCGCCAAATACCGCGGGGAATTCGAAGACCGCCTGAAAGCGGTGCTGAAGGAAGTCGAGGCTGCTGAAGGCGAGGTCATCCTCTTTATTGATGAACTGCATACCCTGGTCGGGGCAGGGGCGGCCGAAGGGTCCATGGATGCCTCCAACATGCTGAAACCCGCTCTTGCCCGGGGAACCCTGCGGTGCGTGGGCGCCACCACCCTGAACGAATACCGCAAGCATATTGAAAAGGATGCGGCCCTGGAAAGACGGTTTCAGCCGGTTCTGGTCAAGGAGCCTTCTGTGGAAGACTCCATCGCCATTCTTCGCGGACTCAAGGAAAAATACGAAGTGCATCATGGGGTCCGGATCAAGGATTCGGCCATCGTGTCTGCGGTAACGCTGTCTCATCGGTATATTCCCGACCGGTTTCTGCCGGACAAGGCCATCGATCTGATGGATGAATGCGCGTCCAAGCTGCGCATTGAAATTGACAGCATGCCAACGGAAATCGACGAAATCCAGCGAAAGATCACCCAGCTTGAAATTGAACGGGAAGCCTTGAAAAAGGAAACGGATGCCGTTTCCCGGGAGCGCCTGGCAAAGCTGGAAAAGGATTTGGGCCAGATGAAGGAAGAGATCCTGACCATGAAAGCCCACTGGCAGAATGAAAAAGATCTTATCCAGACCATTCGTAAAATCAAGGAAGAGCAGGAACTTCTGGGTACCGAGGAACAGCAGGCGCAGCGGGAGGGGAATCTGGCACGGGTGGCTGAAATCCGTTACGGGAAAGCCATCGACCTGTCGCGGCGATTGGATGCCGCCAATGAAAACCTGACCCGGCTCCAGGAGCACAGCAAGATGCTGAAAGAGGAAGTCGATGATGAAGACATCGCCGAGGTCGTCTCCAGGTGGACCGGAATTCCGGTCAGCAGAATGCTGGAAGGTGAGCGGGAAAAGCTGGTGCACATGGAGGATAGGCTCGGCCTGCGGGTGATCGGACAAAAAGAGGCCATTGAAGCCGTATCCAACGCCGTGCGGCGGGCCAGATCCGGACTTCAGGACCCCAACCGGCCGATAGGCTCCTTTATTTTCATGGGCCCTACCGGCGTGGGAAAAACCGAGTTGGCCAAGGCTCTGGCCGAATTCATTTTCGACAGCGATCAGGCCATGGTGCGGGTAGACATGTCGGAATACATGGAAAAACACTCGGTTTCCCGGTTGATCGGCGCGCCTCCCGGGTATGTGGGATATGACGAGGGCGGATATCTGACCGAAGCGGTACGCCGGCGGCCCTATTCGGTGGTGCTCTTTGATGAAATTGAAAAAGCGCACCCGGAAGTGTTCAACGTGCTGCTGCAGATTCTGGATGACGGCAGAATGACGGACGGGCAGGGCAGGACCGTTGATTTTAAAAACACCCTGATCATCATGACATCCAATGTCGGCAGTCAGTGGATTCTGGAGCTGGGTGAATCCCGGCGGGATGAAATGGAGCGCCGGATCACCGAAGCCTTGCGGGCCAGTTTCAAGCCCGAGTTCCTGAACCGGATCGATGAAACCATCATTTTCCGGAATCTGACGCCCGAAGAGATCCGAAGCATCGTAATGCTTCAGACCCGGCGGCTGGAACAGCGGCTGGCGGATCGCCGCATTGCCTTGAGTATTTCGGAAAGCGCGATCAACCTGATTGTGGACAAGGGATATGATCCGATATACGGTGCGCGGCCCCTGAAGCGGGCGATTCAGAAATATCTGGAAAATCCGCTGTCCATGGAGATTCTGAAAGGAGAAATTCCGGATGGCAGCCGGATTGAGGCAAGGGTGGAAAACGATCGCCTGGTGTTTGATAAATATGAGAAATAAAATCATTGACCCTGAAGCGGTGAAATGGTAGAAAATAACGATTCGATACCGGAGGGATGGCTGAGTGGTTTAAAGCGGCGGTCTTGAAAACCGTTGAGTGTAACAGCTCCGTGGGTTCGAATCCTACTCCCTCCGCCAGAACAGCCGGCGGGAGGTGCTCCCTCTTAATAAATCGAATCGATTGATGCGAATTACCTAACGGAGAGATGGCCGAGTAGGCTGAAGGCGCGCGCCTGCTAAGCGTGTGTAGGGGGAAACTTCTACCGAGGGTTCGAATCCCTCTCTCTCCGCCATTTTGATCCCATAAGAACCCGATCTTTTGGATCGGGTTTTTTTGTAAAAAGAGAACTGATGAATCCTCCGCATATCATGGTCCTGGGAATCGGTTGTCTCCTGTTCCGGGACGAAGGCTTTGGCGTCCGCGTGGTTCAAAAACTCCAGGCTGAATATGATTTTCCCGATCATGTATCCCTGATTGATGGCGGTGTTTTGGGCGTTAACCTGCTGGGGGTGATGTCCGAGGCGGACTACCTGATTGTGGTGGATGCCATCCGGCATAAGGGAAAGCCCGGGGATGTTTACCGCCTGGAAAAGAGCCAGATCCCCGATCGCATCCGCGCCAAGAATTCCCTTCACCAGATTGATTTTCTGGAAGCCCTGACCTTGTGCCAGGCGCTTGACAAAGTGCCTGAAACGGTTATCGTCGGGGTTGAGCCCGAGGATATCGACACCCTCTGCATTGAGCTCTCGCCCGTGGTCCTGCGCCAAGTTGAGCCCGTGATGGCGATGGTTCTTGCCGAGCTGGAACATCTTGGCGTTTGCTGTCAAAAAAGGAGTGAAACCCGTGTGTCTTGCAATCCCCTCGAAGATTACCCACATTGATGAAAATGGAATGGGCACGATTGATGTGGATGGGGTTCAGCGAAAAGCCAGCCTGCTGCTGATCGAGGATCCCCAGGTCGGCGATTACGTCATTGTTCATGCCGGTTTTGCCATTCACAAGATTGATGAGCAGTTCGCCCTTGAATCCCTCGCAGTTTTAAGAGAGTCCCTGGCGATTTCCATGCAGACGGACCGGCGTTAGCCTCTTCCAAAAGCCCGGCGCTGAGAGGTTGAGACGGCTCTGACTTTCCTTGTCACCAACCCTTGAGCTTTGATATGATGCCATGCCATATGAAATCGTTGCACGAAAGCTGAATGTAAACGGAATCGTTCAGGGTGTTGGTTTCAGGCCCCATATCTATCAGCTTGCCCGATCCCATCAGGTCACAGGGGAAATCGCGAATACCTCGTCCGGTGTTGCCATTCATGTTGAAGGCCGCATAGAGAATATCGACCGGTTCTGCCGGAATCTGTCTGCCAATCTTCCGCCTCTGGCCCACATCACGGATATTGCCCAGGCTCCGGATACGTTCAGGGGCCTTGTCGATTTTTCGATCCTTCCCAGTACTGCCGGTCTGATGCGTTCCACCCTGATCTCGCCGGATGTATCGGTTTGCGAGGACTGCCTGAAAGAACTCTTTGATCCGGCAGACCGGAGATTTCGTTATCCGTTTATCAATTGCACCAACTGCGGGCCCCGCTACACGATCATTTCGGACATTCCCTACGACCGGTGTCATACGTCGATGAAACATTTTGCGATGTGCGACCGGTGCCAGTCCGAATACGACGATCCGCAAAACCGACGCTTCCATGCCCAGCCCAATGCCTGTCCGGTCTGCGGTCCTCGGGCGGCTCTTCATGGCTCCGGCGGCGGCCGGATTTCATGTGAAAACCCGGTTGAACAGGCTGCCCGGTATTTGAAACAGGGGAAAATTCTGGCCATCAAGGGACTGGGCGGGTTTCATCTGTCGGTTGACGCACGGAACACAGAAGCGGTGGCGCGGCTCAGGCAGCGGAAAAACCGCGAGGAAAAACCGCTTGCCGTGATGTCCCTGAGCCTGGAAAGGATTCTGGAATATGCGCATGTCGCGCCTGAAGAAAAAATTCTTCTGACCTCGTTTCGACGTCCGATTGTGCTTTTGAGGAAAAAAGAGCCCTGCCCGCTCTCTGTTGCCGTGTCTCCCCGGAATGCCTACATCGGGGTGATGCTTCCCTATACCCCGCTGCATTATCTGCTGCTGGACCAGGGATTCGCCGCCCTGGTGATGACCAGCGGCAATATGAGCGAGGAACCCATTGCCATCGACAATGACGATGCGTTTGCCCGGCTTTCCGGGATGGCCGACTATTTTTTGATTCACGACCGGCAGATATATCTTCGCAGCGACGATTCCCTGGTCAGGCATGTAGCGGGTGCGGACCGGATGATCCGCCGGTCCCGGGGGACTGTCCCGGTCCCGGTTTTTCTCCGCCGGCCCCTGCAACCGGTGCTGGCCTGCGGGGCGGAACTTAAAAACACGGTCTGCCTGACCGCCGGCAATCGCGCATTTCTGAGTCAGCACCTCGGGGATCTGGAAAATTCGGCGACTTATGATTTTTTCTGCATGACCATCGAACACATGAAGCGGATTCTCGACATCACGCCGCAGGTTCTGGCCTGCGACCTGCATCCGGATTATCTCAGCACCCGCTATGCCCTGGAACAGCAGCAGGCCGGCAAGGACCTGGTTCAGGTCCAGCACCATCACGCCCATATCGCAAGCTGCATGGCCGAAAACCGGATACAGGGAAAGCTGATCGGTCTGGCCTTTGACGGAACCGGCTACGGGGCGGACGGGGCCATATGGGGCGGCGAGTTTCTGATTGCCGATGAAACCGGCTTTGACAGGGCCGGTCATCTGGCCTATGTTCCCCTGCCGGGCGGGGCCGCCGCCATCCGGGAGCCCTGGCGGATGGCCGCAAGCTACCTGCATACGGTTTTTGGCGAGAACATGCGGAATCTTGACCTTCCGCTGCTGCGGGAAATAGATGCTAAAAAACTTGCCTTTGTTCAGGACATGATGGTCAAGGGCGTCAACTGCCCCCGGACTTCCAGCATGGGAAGACTGTTCGATGCCATTGCCGCGATGATCGGCATACGCTATTCGGTCGCCTATGAAGGGCAGGCCGCTCTGGAGCTTGAAATGCTGGCGGATGACGGGGAAAGGGAGGGTTATCCTTTTGAGTGGCTGTCTGAAGGCGGCTACCAGATCCTTCCCCATCCGATCATTCAGGGGGTGGTCCGGGATATGGAAAAACGTGTTTCACCGGCTGTGATCAGCGCCCGGTTTCACCGGACTGTCATTGACATGGCGGCTGCGCTTTGCCGGGTGATTCGACAGGACAGTGGTTTAAACCGTGTGGCGCTGAGCGGTGGGGTTTTCCAGAACGCATTGTTGCTGAAGGGTCTGATTCGGGAGCTTTCGGCGGACCGGTTCGAGGTTTTTTCCCACACCCTGGTTCCGGCCAATGACGGCGGTATTTCCCTGGGGCAGGCGGTTTGTGCTGCGGGCGTCAAGTCGGTGTGAGGATATGCGTGCTCGGGGGTGAGTGGGATCGTGGGTTGAGAGGGAAGAGAATATGAGTATCAAACACCTGGAAGAATACCGGGATCCGGAGCTAGCCCGACGACTGATTGATCGCATTCATTGCATTCACACCGGACCGGTCCGGCTGATGGAGGTTTGCGGCACCCATACGGTCTCCATTTTCCGGAGCGGCATTCGAACGGTTCTGCCCGATGAAATCTCGCTGGTATCGGGTCCGGGATGCCCGGTCTGCGTCACGGATCAGAGCGATATCGATGCCTTCATCGCCATTTCCCGGATGGACCGGGTGATTGTGGCAACATTCGGCGATTTGATCCGGGTTCCGGGCACCGATTCCTCGCTTCAGGCCGAGCGCGCCTGCGGGCGGGATATCCGCGTGGTCTACTCGGCAATGGATGCACTGGACATCGCCAGACAGAATCCGGACAAGCAGGTGGTCTTTCTGGGCGTGGGGTTTGAAACTACCGCGCCGACCATCGCAGCGACCATCCTGACCGCAAACGGGGCGGGATTGGCCAATTATCTGGTCTATTCCGCCCATAAAACCGTTCCACCCGCTCTCGAGGTTCTGGTGACTGCCCCGGAAGCCCATATCGACGGCTTTATTCTTCCCGGCCATGTTTCGGTAATCCTGGGATCAAATGCCTACACGTTTCTGAAAACCGTCCATCATATGCCCTGCGTGGTTGCCGGGTTTGAGCCGGCCGATATTCTTCAGGCGGTTTATTCGCTGGTTTCACAGATTCATGCCGGAAAACCGGAAATCGATAACGCCTATCCCAGGGCCGTTGCCCCTGAAGGAAATCCCAAGGCCATTTCGATCATGAACGCGGTGTTTGAACCCGTGGATGCAGCCTGGCGGGGAATTGGAACGATTCCCGGCAGCGGGCTGAAAATCAGGCGGGAATATGCCCGGTCCGATGCCGCCCTTCAGCTGGATATCCGGGTTCCCGAACCGGTCATTCCCAAGGGTTGTGCCTGCGGCGATATATTAAAGGGCATTAAAACCCCTCCGGAATGCGCGCTCTATAAAAAACGCTGCACCCCGGTCAATCCGGTCGGCCCCTGTATGGTTTCCAGCGAGGGAACCTGCGCTGCATATTACCGGTACTTTTCTCAATAGAAAGAATCAGGTATGAAGAAAAACGATAAAATTCTGCTGGACCATGGCAGTGGCGGGAAAATCTCCCACACGATGATTGCGGAAATGATGCTGCCCGCCTTTGACAATCCAATTCTGGCCCAGTTGAATGACGGCGCCGAGTTCAAAATCGGTGATGAGCGGCTGGCGTTTTCAACCGACAGTTATGTGGTGGACCCCATTTTTTTCCCTGGCGGCAACATCGGGGATCTGGCTGTCAACGGCACCGTGAATGATCTGGCCATGTGCGGTGCGGTCCCCTTGTTTTTAAGCGTCGGCCTGATCATTGAAGAGGGATTTCCGGCTGCGGATCTGGATATGATTCTCCGCCAGATGGGACTTGCCGCGCAAAATGCCGGGGTTCTGGTGGTTACCGGGGATACCAAGGTGGTCCCCAGAGGTGCTGCAGACAAGATTTTTATCAATACTTCCGGCATCGGCCGCATTCCGGAGGGGGTTGAGATATCCGGCCACCGGGCAAGGCCCGGGGACAAGATCCTGCTGAGCGGAACCCTTGCAGACCATGGCATCGCCATTTTGACCAGTCGCGAGGGAATGCGCTTTGATTCTCCGGTGCTTAGCGATACTGCCGCGCTGAATCACCTGGTTCAGCGGATGCTTGCTGTTGACCGGGACATCCATGTACTGCGGGATCCGACCCGGGGAGGGTTGGGGACGACCTTAAATGAAATTGCCGGTCAATCCCGGGTGGGAATCCATATCTCCGAAGCGCGGATTCCCATCAAGCCGGATGTGGCTGCGCTTTGCGAGCTGTTGGGCTTTGACCCGCTTTACATTGCCAACGAGGGAAAGCTGGTTGCCTTTGCCTCACCGGATCATGCGGATTCTTTGCTGGCCGTGCTTCGCGAAGATCCTCTGGGAAAGGATGCCTGTGTCATCGGCGAGGTGGTGCAGGAGCCTGCTGGCAGGGTGATCCTGCAAACCCGCATCGGCGGCACCCGCATCGTGGATATGCTGACCGGAGAGCAGTTGCCGAGGATATGTTGAATGATATTTAAAAAAAATATTGGACTGTCGTGCAGGAACCTGGCGCTTCTTGCTATTTCATGCAGTGTGCTGCTGATGCCGGCCATAAGCGGATGCAGCCTGAAAAAAGAGTCTCAGATTGCAGGCCGCACCATGGGCACAACCTACCACATCAAGGTGGTGACAGGCTTTTTCAGCCGCCTTGCAGGTCTTGAAGAAAAAATTGAGCGCACCCTCAAAGACATCAACCAGAGTATGTCCATTCACATTCCCGACAGCGAGATCAGCCGGTTCAACGCAATTGGCGCCGTGAACCAGCCGTTTGAGGCATCCGAAGGCTTCTGGTATGTGATGAAGGTTTCGGAGAAAATCTACCATAAGACGGGCGGCGCCTGGGATGGCACCGTGTTTCCCCTGATCCGGCTCTGGAAGTTCAATACCGGCGCTCAGAAATTCCGGGTTCCCGCACCCGAAGAAATCGCAGAGCTCCTTCCCCAGGTCGGATTCCGCCATATCCGGTTTCAGGATGGCCGAACCCTCTCCAAACAGATCGTTCCCCTTTCCGTGGATTTAAGCTCCATTGCCAAGGGCTATGGCGTGGACCAGGTGGCGGATCTTTTAAGAAAAGAAGGGTTTCAGGACTTTCTGGTCGAGATTGGCGGCGAGGTCTATGCCTCGGGCCGCAGAAAAGACGGGGAGCGCTGGCGTGTGGGGATCAATGTGCCCCAAAAGGATGCGCCGCCGGATGCCGTCTACCGCGTGGTCACCCTGGAGAATCAGGCCCTTGCCACCAGCGGCAATTACCGCAACTTCTTTGAGACCGACGGCAAGCGGTATTCGCATATTTTTGACCCCAGAACCGGCTATCCGGTTTCAAACAGCGTGGTCAGCGTTTCCATCCTGGCCGATACCTGTACCCTGGCGGACGGTCTGGCTACCGGCGTCATGGTCATGGGTGCTGAAAAAGGTCTTGAGTTGATCCACAAGTGGGGCGGGGTGGAGGGGCTGATTGTGACCCAGACGGCTGGAACCTTAACCGATCATCCGTCCAGAGGATTTATGGCACAGTAATGAATATTCATCTGGTCAGCCTGGGATGCGCCCGGAATCTTGTGGACAGCGAGGTCATGACGGGAAAGTTGCGGGAAGCCGGCTGCGTGCCGGTTCCGGAGCCGGAAGATGCCGACGTCATCATTATCAATACGTGCAGCTTCATCGAGGCTGCGGCCAATGAATCCATCGATACCATACTGGCGCTGGCCGCATTCAAAAAAAGCGGCGTCTGCAGCCGCTTGATCGTAACCGGTTGCCTTCCGGAGCGCTATCGCGAGGACATCGTTTCGGCCCTTCCGGAGGTGGATATCTTTCTGGGGACCGGTGCTTATGACCGGATTATCGATGCGGTTCAGGATAGCCTGAAGCCTTCGTCCTGCCTGCTGCCGGACCCCGATGGGATCACCATGGAAACCGCTGATACCGCCAGGGATATGTCTACGGGATCCGCAGCATACCTGAAAATTGCTGAAGGGTGTGACAGGCATTGCACATATTGCATCATCCCCAGGCTCCGGGGCCGGCAAAAAAGCAGGTCCATGGGGGATATCGTGGCGGAAGCCGAGAAATTTGCGGCTGCCGGAGTCAGGGAGCTGACGCTGGTATCACAGGACACCACGGCATACGGAAAGGATCTGGATGATCCTGCGGATTTATCACTTCTTCTGGAGCGCCTGTCCCGGATCCCCTGTGATATCTGGATCCGTTTTCTGTATGGTCACCCCGAGAGCATCACCGATGCGGTGATTCGATCTGTCGCGGATCATCCCCGGATCTGTCCTTATTTTGATATCCCGGTTCAGCATGCCAGCGACGCCGTGTTAAGGCGCATGGGGCGCCAATACGGCAGAAAGGATCTGCTCCGGCTTTTTGAATGCATCCGGACCACTGTGCCGGAAGCTTCCCTTCGCACCACGGTGATCGTCGGGTTTCCGGGTGAAACGGATGCGGACTTTGACCTGTTGCTCTCCTTTGTCAAGGAAATCCGGTTCGATCATCTGGGGGTGTTTGTCTATTCGGACGCAGATGACCTGCCGTCCCACCTCCTGCCGGACCCGGTTCCGACAGCTATCGCCAGGCGCCGTCACAAGCGGTTGATGGCTGCCCAGAAAAAGATCTCCGCTGAAAACAACCTGAGCTATCTGGAAAAAATTATTCCGGTTCTTGTTGAATCCACACCGGAAAAAGGCGTATATATGGGCCGGACCCGTTTTCAGGCGCCGGAAGTGGACGGTGTTACCATCATCCATGCGGATCAACTGGAGATCGGCGATGTCATCCGGGTTCGCATTACCGATACGCTGGAATACGATTTGATTGGGGTTCCTCATGAGTGAATTGAAAACCCGCATTCTGGATATGGTCAAAACCGATCTGGCCGATATCGAAACCGCGCTGGTGGAAAACCTGAAGCCCAACGTCGAACTGGTCTCAACCATTGCCGGTCACATTCTCTTCAGCGGTGGAAAACGCCTTCGTCCCCTGCTGATGGTGCTTTGCGCCAAGATCTGTCACTACCAGGGCGGTTATGACAAGACATTTTCCATCATCTTCGAATACCTTCACGCCGCTACCCTGCTGCATGATGATGTGGTGGACGGGGCTCTGATGCGACGGGGAAAACCCGCAGCCCACAGCCTTTGGGGAGGCGCCGCGGCCGTGCTGACCGGGGATTTTCTTCTGGCCAGATCCCTTGCCATTGCCGCTGAAACCGGGAATATCCGGATCATCCGCACCATTTCGGAGATCACCGAAAACATGGCTCAGGGAGAAATTCACCAGCTCATGCGAAAGGGCGATATTCACCTCTCCGAGGCCGAGTATCTGGAAGTGATCCGCCGCAAAACCGCGGTACTGTTTCAGGGCGCCTGCAGGGTCAGTGCTCTGATAGCCGATGCCCCGCAAGGCTGGGAGACTGCGCTTGCCGACTATGGATTTCATCTGGGAATGGCGTTTCAGATGGTCGATGATCTTCTGGACTATACAGAAGACAGTCTGGCCCTGGGAAAGACCGTCGGGGCCGATCTCAAGGAAGGAAAGATGACCCTTCCGGTGATTTTTTCCCTCAATGCTGCCGGCGCCCAAGACCGTCAGCGCATGGAAGCCATTATCTCCAATACCGAATTCTCGGTTACGGAGTTCCAGGAGCTGGTTGAATATCTTAAAGCCCATGGCGGAATTGATTACACCTGGCAGAAGGCCAATGCCCATATCGATTCAGCCAAAACCGCCATCGCGCGGTTTGAGCCGTCTGTTCCCCGGGATATCCTGATGGATGTGGCGGATTACGCGCTGAAACGAAAAAGCTGAAGGATGCGAAAAATGCGAACTGAAAAGAATTGTCTTTGGCTGGGGATGCTGCTGTGTGTACTGATGATCCGGCTGCCGGCACAGAGCGCGGAAGATCCGCTGAAAACCGTTGAGGCCATCGGCACTGTCAGAATTCAGGGCGAAAAAATTGTTGATGCACGGGAAGCATCGATCTCCCTCGGACTGGCGGCTGCAGTAGACCGGGCAATTCTTGAACTGATCTCCGCTGAAACCGCTGCGGCGAATTTTTCCGCGATTACCGAGCTCTTTTACACCAACGTCAACCAGTTTGTTCAGGGCTATAAGGTGCTTGCGGAATCCAAGGGCAGCGGCTTCTATCGTGTCATGGTTCAGGCCAGTGTTTCTTCCGGAGCCATACAAAAACAGTTGACCAATGCCGGAATAGCTCTGGGGAAAAAAATCCTGCCGTCCATCCTGCTGATGGTGTCCGACCAGCGGCTGGACAGCCCTGACGCACAGTATTGGTGGGGGCCTGGCGGCCCGGCTGCAGCAAAACAGGTTGCCGGGCCGCTGCTTTCTAGGATCCTCAGCGAAAAAGGCTTTGGAATTGTCGGCCATGAAGTTGTCGGTGGGTCGGAGGCCCTGGTTTCCTTGCATCAGAATTCAAATCCGGGAAATACTCAGGTTGCCGAAATCGGCGCCAAGGCCAATGCCGACATGGTGATTGCCGGAAACGCCACGCTTCAGCGGGTACCTGCCGCACAGGAAACAGAACCGAAAACCGTTAAAATCGTTATGGCGCTGCGTGCGGTCCGTTCGGGAAGCGGAGAAGAACTTGCCGCTGTCGAACAAACGGCAATCGCACCCAATGCCGAAGATCCGGCCGGAATCGATCAGGTGCTGGCAACTCTGGGAAAGGCTGCCGGCGATGAACTGAGCAAACAGATGGCTTCGGCCTGGCAGAAACAGGCCCGTAAATCCGCATCCGTTGAACTCCTGATCGAAGGCACCAGCCAGTTGGGGAATTATTCGACATTTCGATCCGCCCTGAGTAAGGTTTCAGGGGTTAAAAACTTACAGACAAAAGAAATGAAAGCTGATAAATCCACCCTGATAGTCGAATATCCAAACGGAGCCAGGCAACTGGCCGATGCCCTGATTTTGAAACCATTCGACGGATTCAGTATAACCATACCGGAAGTGACCCAGAACCAGATGAAAGTCATCCTGGTTCACGGGCAGCAATAAGAAAAATTATCCATAAAAGGCCCTTGTTATTTCCGACACCAGCGTTGAGACGAGAAATTGAGATATCCCAGACTGACGATTAATGTACCCAATTTTATTACCGTTATCCGGATTCTGCTGACGCCGCTTTTTGTCATTTTTCTGCAAAGGGAAATGTTTCCGAGTGCAATTCTGGTTTTCACGGTTGCCGGCGTCAGCGACGGACTGGACGGCTTCATCGCCAGGTACTTCAATCAACGGACTGAACTCGGAGCCTACCTGGACCCCATTGCCGACAAATTCCTGCTGATAGCGTCTTTTGTCACGCTGGGTGTTCAGCAGCACATTCCAGGTTGGCTGGCCGTGATCGTCATCAGCCGGGACATCGTCATCGTGATGGGCATTGCCGTCCTGAACATCATGGACATCAAGATCCGGATTCATCCCACCCTGATCAGCAAGGTGACCACGTTTGCCCAACTCTTTACGGTGTTTTTGACGCTTCTCTATCCGCAAACCCCATCGGAGCCCTTAACCAAATACGTGATGTTCTGGATTACGGCCGTTTTGACCACGATTTCCGGGCTTCATTACATGATGCTTGGCCTCAACACGTTTCAAAACGGGCATGACAGATTGATTCGATAGCGGATAAATGCCGGCGATAGCTGATAAAAGCAGGATGGCTGCAGATGAAACATCGAACCCGTTTTTTATCACGCTTTTTGTTGACATCGAACGGACCGGATGGTATCTATAAATCATTCTACAGGCACGTAGCTCAGCGGGAGAGCACTACCCTGACACGGTAGGGGTCGTTGGTTCAAACCCAATCGTGCCTACCA
>Ga0268283_1000084_pt1 | contig 93328 bp, 79 predicted proteins | sample saktaG_13_FD_190140 | JGI IMG/M metagenome (GOLD analysis project Ga0268283, IMG submission 190140) | Saline water microbial communities from Sakinaw Lake, British Columbia, Canada - sak_2013_06_06_36m | ecosystem: Environmental > Aquatic > Non-marine Saline and Alkaline > Saline ...
TATGTTGCTATATGTTTATAAGTTTACTATATTAAATAATATTATTTGACTGGAAACCTGCGTAGAATCAATTTCAACACGATTGATGTGTTAGATCGCATTTATACACATGGGAATCCAGGCTATTCACCTTTTGGTAAAGTCGGGTGAAATTATGTTCAGCCCGTTCAAAATCAAGTTTGGCTTCGTTGTAGTCGTCAGCGGCTTTTTGCTCCAATAGCTCCAACATTTCAATTGTCTGCAAGTCCAAATCCCGACCTTGCTTCGCTGCCTGTTCCTGAAACGCTTTTTCCCGGTTCCACTTGTCAAGCTCGCCCATTGCGTTCAATACAAGGCTCTGCCGGAAAGTTTGTTCCATTTCTTTTATTTCGCCTGCCGTTAATGCACTTTCAAGTTTGTCTTTTATTGCAGCCCTGATTTTGTACAAGTTGGTTTCGGCTATCAATGAGAACGGCAAGCGGTTCAGCATCCGCAGCGAGTGTCTTGGCTGCTGCGGAAAGATCTTCAAGGCGGTCGGGGGGTGGCTATCCCCCCAACCATCCGCGAGAGTGATTAGACTAATATTGTCAAAGAGCAATTTGTGGTGCCAAGAAACTTTTTAGGTGGCGTATTTACTTGAAATTGCATAAAAATAGTTTTTATGCTGTCAAAGACCAGTCTGAAAGAACAAAAAACTGATGCCTCCTTTGAAAAAACTTGACCGGACAATGCCGACTGAAATTCAAAACAAACCATCCATTGTCAGATTCCTTTTTTTATACTTGACCATCATGGGCTTTTTCCTGATCCTGATAGGATATGAGCCCATCCAAAAAATATTTGATCTCAATGGCTATTACACGAAACTGATCGTCACCCTAAGCGCCTGGCTGTTAGCCCCATTTCGGATTGTTGAAAATGTCACCAATACCACTATCACCATCCGGAATATCCAGATGCAGGTGCTTTTCGGCTGTAACGGGTTGGAGGCTTTTCTGATTTATACGGTCGGCATCATCGCATTCCCGGCACAAATTATTCAAAAATTCTGGGGGATTTTCATAGGGTTTTTTATTTTACAGATCATTAATGTGCTCCGCATTGCATCTCTTGGACTGGTTGGGGCTTATGCCCCTGAGTTTTTTCCTACCTTCCACATCTATATCGCTCAGGGGATGATGATTGCCGTTGCTTTGATGCTGTTTATGTTCTGGCTCAATTGGGCTACACGATCATGAAAACCAAAATAGCCACAAGCATTTTACTCTTCCTGGTCACATATTTTTCAATTTTACTGATCTGGCTCCAGGTTAAGCCTTATTATGGATACGGGGTGGCGCAACTGGGGGTTCGGCTGGCGACATGGGCCGGGGACACCCGGATCAAAAGCATTTCCCGCGATAGTGATGTCATCCAGGTCATGCTTCAGCGGGAGATTCGGTCATCCAAGAGCATCACGGAAGCCGAGGTTCCCCTGACCATTCGTATTGCAAGCTACACCTTCAATGTCCCCATTACGTTTGCGATCATGGCTGCCTTGCGTCCTTTTATCCGCTGGCCCTGGAAGATACTGGTCGAAGCCGGGATCATTCTGGCATGCATCCACTTGCTGTATGTCTTTTTTTTCACCGTTCGGTTTTCACTATCCGCTCTGTCAGAGGCTGGCGTGATTGCCATGCCCTCGTTACCCTTCCGAATGGGTGTTCAGTTCATGTGGCTCTTTATCAATAACATGGTGCTGCGCTTTGAGCCCTTCCTGGTGGCCGTGTATATTTATTTTCGACAGATTACTCGATCAAATGTCCTGCCAATATCCTGCAAATCAAAAAAGTCTTTTAAGAAACGTCCGAAAAACAGATAGTGTTTTAACACCGGCTTTAGTCTTTGATACTCAGGCACAAAAAATCGAGGCATTGAGAAAATACGAAAGTATAATGGGCCCCGGAATTTGAACTGATAGTTATAGTTCCGGTCGAATGAGTTGATACTTAATTTTGGGCGTCGAGCATTACTTCTTCCCTCCAAAATTTATCTTCAACCTTACGGATTTTCTTGATCAATCCTGAACACGTTTCAGCAGTAACTGCGCTAAAGGCATCTTCCAGTTGAGCCACAAGGTTGGCCATTGTGAAATCACAATTACGTGCGATACTTTGTGGATATCCCAAACCTGGCCTACTCTTGCCGAGGATTTAGCATTCATCGCAGTCATTATAACTATACCTCCAACGCTTAAATCACATAGTATTTGACCGGCAAAAATAACCCACCTTTTGACCTTCATCCGAAAAACAGGAAATGAAGGCTTTTCCAAGACAAAGAAGAAATTTTCAGCGCGGTTGCTTCAATCCATAATATTCAACAATGCCTTAACGTTCAAAACGCCAGACATCGTTTCTGGCTGATCCTTGATGAACCTGAAGGTGCCCCAGCCATTGGGCGTCATCCGACTGGGGGAAATCTTCCCGAAAATGGGAGCCCCGGCTTTCGCATCGCTGCAGGGCAGCCTCCAGTATCCATCCGGCCACCCGCAGGGCGGAGCGACACTCAATGGATCGGATCAAGTTGCTCCCGCTGACCGGGACAGCCGACCGGCTGCTCTCGTCCACCAACTGATGCAATGTGTTCAGTGCTATAGATAACCCATCGGCATTCCGGATGATTCCGCCATTCTCCCACATTGCCTGCCGAAGTTGTGCCAGAACGGATACCCCATCGACCGAACCGTATTCCCACTTCCTGCAATGTGCTTCCAGTCGCTTTGCCATGGTGAGTGGATTTTTACTGCTGGTATCCCGTACGTGATTTGCCGCCGCCAATCCCGCTCTGGCACCAAACACCAGGATATCGCTCAATGCGTTTCTGCCGCTACGGTTAGCCCCGTGCAGCCCGCCGGTTACCTCCCCTGCGGCCAGCAGACCCGCCACACCGGTTGCACCCCAGGCGTCTGATTTAACGCCACCCATCACACGGTGGGCGGCAGGCGCAATACGAATCGGCCGATCGACAGCTCCGTAACGGCCCCCCAGCAGATCCTTCATCCCGGCTGAAAAAGGGTCAATGCGCCATCCTGCTTCCGATACCTCCCTCAAATCCAGCCAGACTCCCTGGTTTTCATGGTGGATTTCCCTCATCATGGCCTGGGAAAGTCGATCTCGGGCTTTTTCACCTGCGGGGCGTTCGAGGATGTCGTATTTTTCATGGATTTCCTCCCCTGCGGAATTGGTCAACCGGCCCAGGTCAGCCAATTTGGGCGGAATCACAAGGGGTGGAAATCCTGGTTCAGCCAGACATAACGGGTAAAATTGTACAAACTCCATATCCTGTAACACTGCGCCGGCTTCAAGCGCCAGTCGATATCCATCTCCCAGCATGTGCGTCGGATTGTCGTGGCGTTGATAGAGAGCCGCCGCGCCACCGGTAGCCAGGATTACTGCATTGGCCGTGAATGCAATCCATTTCCCGGATGTTTGATCCAGCGCCAGGATGCCCAGGGTCCCCTCATCCACCAGCAAATCGGTGACCAGTAAATGTCCTTTGAAATGAACACCCAGGGCCCGGCTTTTGTTGAGAAGACAGCGAATGATGGCATCACCTTTAAAGGGAGGTCGCCCTTTGGCATAAAGCCATCCATTCTGAAACTCAGCCTGGATACCCCAATCCATCAACTCCTGGAGGCGCAGGGGAGTTTCGGCCGTCAGAATGTCGGCCAGATCCGGGTCATTGAGACCGCGGCCGGCCAAGAGGGTTCGCTCCAAATGTTCCTGGCATTGATTCCGGTTTGCGCTGCCGGCCATCACGCCCGCGCTGTAGGCCGTGCAGGTGAATTTGCCTGGATTGCCCCTGGAAATCACAGCGACTGAAAATCCAGCCTCACATGCGGTGATTGCTGCTCTAAGCCCCGCGCCTCCGCTACCCAGCACAAGAATATCACAATCTAAGTGTTCCATATCAGTACCTGCTTCTGAAGTTGGCTATTCATGGACTTTCAGATCATAGAGTTAATCTGCGCTTTTCACAGGATTGACTGGATCGTCTATGAAAAAGCCGACTCTGAAGCTGTTTGCCGAATTGAGGCGAATATCGGAGTAGATTAGAATTCTTTAAATCATGTTCCCTGGAATTCATTTGTGAATCAGCTCTACCAGTTCCAGCGCGCGAGAAAGAAGGGCTCTTCCCGAATCCAGCCCGGCCTGATCCTCCTGTATCCCGACACGGACAGAGGGGTCGAATTTTCCTTCACCATGTCTGCTGGCGACAGCAGAGGCTCCCATGGGGCTGATGCATGAATGAACGGTTGCTGGAATCATGTCCAATGTTATGAAGGCATAGAGATGCGAAAGGTGGGTTGTTTCCATTCCTCCGTGCCGCAACCAGGAAACACCGGCGCTTATTCCGATTTTGTTTCGCAGTTTTCCTCCTGCAATTTTTCCAAAGATAAAAACACGAAGGCGGTCAATAAAGGTGGCCATCATTCCGCTGGTTCGCATGAAGTAAACTGGGCTAGCCAAAACGATGATATCTGCGCCTTCCATCTTTTCGAATATCGACTGGGCGTCATCTTCAAGTGAGCAATACTTTCCCACCTTTTGTTTGCCAAGGCAGAAGTTGCAGTGAATACAGTTTTTGATTTCCATACTTGAGAGGCTGACTGTTTCCGTTTCGATTCCTTTTTCCACAGCCATTTCCATGATCGACGCCAGAAAAGAATCCACGTTTCCGTTTTTTACAGGACTTCCTGAAATACCCAAAATTTCGTATGGCATGTTAGCTCCTTAAAAATTTCGGCGGCAGCTTGCCTGATCCGATATATTTGACAAGATCGACGACTGATTGTTTGCGGGTTACCATCAGTTTGGATGTTCCGTGAGCCAAAACCTTTCCGTTTTTGTCGGACATCTTCGCTTCGGTAAGATATATTGTTTTTCCAGATTTGATCCTCCGCCCGTTTATGATGATTTTTTTGTCGGAAACCGGCGCCAGGAAGTCCACTTTAATGTCAATAGTAATCAACCCATTTTCTTCCGGAAGCTCGCAGTAGGCAGACCAATAGGCGGCAGTGTCGATCGCCGACGCATATACGCCGCCGTGAAGCCCACCGAATGGATTCATATGTTCTGTTCCAACATCCAGCGTTACTACGGAATAACCAACTCCAATTTCTGTGACACTCATGGATAGATGCTTAAAAAATGGAGCATTGTTAATTGCGATGATTACAGCCTTTAGATGTTCTGGATTTAGTTCGGGCAAATTTATCCTCCAATAGTGGCGACTGGTTATTGTTCTAGTCTGTAAAGAAAAGACTGCATCTGGTCCCATTCTTGCTGAGTAAAACGATTCAGGTATGTCCGATTGGTTTCCTTGAAAAGCTTCAAAATAGGCTCCCGATGTTTTCTTGCTTCGGGGGTAAGGAAGATTCGCAGTGAACGACGGTCTTTTTTGTCCGCCCTTCTTTGGATCCATCCGTCTTTTTCCAGACGGTCAAGAAGGCCGGTTGTCGTTGACCGGTCCTGGGCGGTTTTATCAGCAAGCTCGCTTGGAAGCAGCCCTTCTTCTTCCATAATCGCAACCATAATAAAGAACTGGCCGTGAGTCAGCCCATATGAAGCAATTTCTTCGCGGTACGCCTTTGTGACTTTTCGCACGGCTTTGCTCAATCGAAAGCATATACAATCTTGAAATACCATCTGTGCACCTTCGGGGTTGTATGAATGAGGCCATCTAATTAGCATGCATATAGTTTAAATGTAAACTATAAATCAGAGGTATCTTAAGATGTCCTCCAAAGTCAAGGCAGATTTTTGATAAAGTTAAGCTATAATCAGCACCGTTCGGCCCCTCTCTTTGGGGTGAATATTCTTGCGATTTAATGAATGTATGGTAATCTGAAGGCGCTCTATGGCGTTGGATGGAGCGATGGAATCGAGGGCAACAACGGACTCCAGGCCCAAACGTAAGAGAACACCGCATGCAGCAAATCCGTATAGGATTGTCCCTATGAAATCGGCTTCGTGGGAATTGAAGATAATGCACTATCTAGTAGTGTTTTGGTTATTTCTTTTTCTGTTCATTCCGGGGAGGGCGGGTGGAGAAGAGACTCCAGTCTCCAACAGCTCCATACAGCGGAAAATTCAGCTCAAAACAGTCATTGTGGCTGATTATTACCCATACACTTTCGTCAACAAAGAGGGTGTTCCCGACGGTTTCAGTGTCGACTTGATAAATGCTGTGGCCAAAGTCATGGGCATGGATCTGGAAATCAAGGTTGATACTTGGGAACGGGCGATGCGGCACCTTGAAACGGGAGAAATCGATCTTCTTCCGATGATGGCCTATTCAATAGAAAGGGATAAGGTTTTCGATTTTTCCGCACCGCACACAATTGCCTTTGACGCATTCTTTACAAGGAAAGATAGCAAAAGACCAAGCACCATAGAAGATTTCAAAGGTCAAACACTCATCGTGATGAAAGGCGATCAGGCTCATGGCTACCTTCTTTCTTCGGGTCTTGTGGGTTCTGAACATTTAATCCTGATTGATAGTCTTCCGGAAGCACTCAGGCTTTTGTCATCAGGCAAGGGAGACGCGGCCCTGATGCCCAAGCTGGTTGGATTGACGGTGATCAATGATCTGAATCTAACCAATCTCACCCAGTCACCAGTTGTTGTCGAGTCCTACAACAGACCCTTCAGCTTTGCCGTGAAGGCAGGCAATCTGTTGCTGCTGGAACGGCTTGGCCAGGGACTGAGTATTGTCAAGCATACCGGTCAATACCGGGAAATCTACGATAAGTGGTTTGGAACTCTGGAGCCGAAGGAATTAACACTGAAATCGGCGTTGAAGTACATTGTCGGAATGCTTTTGGTTTTGCTACTGATCGGATCTGCTTTCGCCCTGTGGTTTTTTTCACTGAGGAAGCAGGTGGCCTCGCGGACAAAGAAGCTCGCGGACGAAATTGTCGAGCGAAAACAAGTCGAAATGCGCTTCCGTCAGGTCACGGAGACTATACGGGAGGTCTTTTGGCTCGGGTCACTCGACTGGAAGGAGATTTATTATGTCAGTCCGGCCTATGAGCATGTTTGGGGCAAAAAATGCGAGGAATTTTACCAAAATCCACTGTCCTGGTTTGAGTCAGTGGTCGAGGAAGACCGCCAGAAGGTCATGACTACCATCTCCGAAGTAATTTCGACAGATACCCGTGAAATAGTTTTTCCCGATTACCGGATAAGGAGATCCGATGGTTCCGTAGTTTGGATATCCGCTCGGGCTTTTCCAGTACTGGACTTCTCAGGTCGGCCATACCGTATAGCCGGAATTGCCGAAGACATCTCCATGCGCAAACAGGCGGATGCGGCGCTACGCGAGAGCGAGGAGAAGCACAGCCTCCTTCTTGAAGAATCACCCGACCCATTTTTTTCCTTCACACCGGAAGGTCACTACACGTATGTCAACCGAGCCTTTGCCGAGGGTGTCCGCAAGCCAGTCGAGGACATTGTCGGCAAAAGAATCTGGGATGTCTTTTCCAAAGAGGAGGCGGACAAGCGCTTCGCTTCCCTGAGCCAGGTCTTTCGCACGGGGAAGGAGAAGGTAATCGAGGTGTGTGTCCCGCAGACAGATGGCGACCGATATTACATGACGACGATTACTCCAATCAAAGACACGGCGGGGGAGGTGGTTTCTGCGATCTGTTCATCCAAAGACATCACCGACCGCAAGCGGGCGGAGGAGGCGCTGGGGCAGAGTGAAGAAATGTTTAGGGCAATGGTGGAAACATTCCCGCTGGCTATCGTTTTGACGATTGGAATCGAACAGAGATCCGAATACTTGAACCCCAAGTTCATCGAGTTGTTCGGTTATACTTTGGAGGAGATACCAACCATCAAGCATTGGTGGCCACTGGCCTATCCCGATGAGACATACCGCAGACAAATCTCGGAGGAATGGACAGCAAGAATCAAGTGTGCGATTGAGGCCCAATCGCAAATTGAGCCAATGGAAGTAGTGGTTACCTGCAAGGATGGCTCAAAGAAAAATATCTCGTGGGCTTTCATTACCCTGGGGGATAAGAACTATTCTTGCGGTCTTGATCTGACCGAACGCAAGCAGGCGGAAGCCGAACTGCAGAAAATGCGGAAACTCCAGAGTGTCGGGACACTGGCCGGCGGCATTGCGCACGATTTCAACAACATCCTGATGGGGGTCTACGGGAACTTATCATTGGCTAAAGAGGGCCTTTCAGAAGAACATCCAAGATTCAGATTTCTTAATGAAGCGGAAAAATCCATGAATCGGGCGATTCGCCTTACCAAGCAGTTGCTGACCTTTGCAAAGGGTGGAGCTCCGGTCAAGGAAGACGTCAGCCTGGGGGCGCTTGTCGAGGAAGTCGCGCGTTTTGACCTTTCCGGCAGCAATGTCATGCTTGTGCATAATCAGGTTGAAGATCTGTGGCCGGCTAAGGTGGACAAGGGGCAAATGCAACAGGTTATCTCCAACCTCACCATCAATGCCAGCCAGGCTATGCCAAATGGTGGGCACCTTTATATTACACTGGAGAATGCGGTCATTACGGAGGCGGATGTATCCGGTCTTCCACAGGGGAAATATGTCAGAATCACTGTGCGGGATGTGGGAACCGGTATAGATCAGAATCACCTGGATAGGATATTCGATCCCTATTTCACCACTAAGCAGGCCGGCAGCGGTCTGGGACTGGCAACGACCTATTCAATCATAAATAAACATGGTGGCCATATAGGCGTTGATTCAGAACTGGGGAAAGGAACAACTTTTACGCTCTTCCTGCCAGCCTCCGAGTTCCCGCAACCGACGGAATCGCAGAAGTGTTCTGCTGAATGTCTGATCTTGGAACAAACCATCAGAATTCTTGTGATGGATGATGATGAAATGGTGCGCAACATAGCCACGGAAATGCTGAATATCATCGGGTTCTCAGTTGAAACAGCCGTTGACGGCAAACAGGCCATCGAGATGTATAAACAGGCGCTGGAGGCAGGCGAACTTTTTGCCGCGGTCATTATGGACCTGACCATCCCTGGCGGGATCGGTGGGAAGGAAGCGATCAAGGGCATTCTGGCGATTGATCCGGATGCCAAAGTGATTGTTTCCAGCGGATATGCCGATGATCCTGTTATGGCGCACTTTGCTGATTATGGGTTCAAAGGCATCGCCGCAAAACCCTATACCCTGCGCACCCTGCAAGAAGTTTTGGGGCAAGTCATGAAATGATTACATACAAATACCTGATCCCCGGTGCCACTTTTTGTGACTTTTTCGATCATTAGCCCAGCCTATGAGCATCCACGCCTTAATCCATAGCAAATCTTTTCAGAAATAAGAAATTATAGTTGACTTAAAATGATGAATCTCATACAGAAACAATGTAAAATTTATCATTTGTAATGATGCGCAAGGCGAAATGGCTGAATCCGTGCCTATAGTGCGTTGTGGTTTTGAATGGCGCCCCGATGGGGTGTTAAATGTCGGTATGCAGTTGAATACTTCCAGGGAGGGAATATGAAAAAAACGATTATGGAGGCATTCAAAGAAACTGCCGACAAATTTGAAGACCGGGTGGCGCTGAAGTTCAAAACAGGGGGGCAATGGAAAGAAACAACTTGGAAAGACTATTATAAACAGGTCAGGGTAACAGCGCGCGCGTTTATGGCGCTGGGGCTTGAGAAAGGTAAGGCTGTCAGCATCCTTGGAAACAATTGCCCTCAGTGGTTCATCAGTGATCTGGCCGGAGTGTTTGCCGGCGCGGTGCCGGGCGGCATATACACGACCAATAGTTCCGATCAATGCCAGTATATCGCTTCTCATAGTGAAGCAAACATCGTGGTGGTTGAAAATTCCGACCAATTGGCGATATTCAAAAAAATAAAGGATCAGTTGCCTGAATTGAAAGCCATTGTGCTGATGAATGGATCTGATCCGGATGATATGGTTCATGCCTGGAATGAATTGCCGAAACTCGCGGAAAAAGTCTCGGAGCAAGAGCTTGAAGAAAGGATCAAGGCTCAAAAACCGGATGACTGTTGTACGCTGATCTATACTTCCGGAACCACCGGCAATCCGAAGGGGGTCATGATCACCCATGACAATATTACCTGGACTGCAAAGCAGGTGATCAATCTAATCAAATGGAATCAAGTGGATCAAATTATCAGCTATCTTCCGTTAAGCCATATTGCCGAGCAGATCGTCAGTCTTCATGTTCCGTATCTTGCGGGATGCACGGTCTGGTTTGCGGAAAGCCTTGATAAACTGGGTGAAAATTTGACTGAAGTAAAGCCTACCCTTTTCGTCGGTGTTCCCCGCGTATGGGAGAAAATTCAATCGAAGATGATGGCCGCCGGCGCACAAAATCCCCCGTTGAAGAAAAAAATTGCTGCATGGGCTCGCAAACAGGGACTTGCCGGCGGCTATGCCGAGCAGGAAGGAAACCCGAAACCATTCTTTTATGCTCTGGCCAATAAACTCGTCTTTTCAAAGGTAAGAGAAAAGTTGGGGTTTGACCGTTGCCGAATATTCATTTCCACTGCGGCGCCAATCTCCACGGACACGCTTGAATTCTTTTTGAGTCTGGGGCTTCCTTTGACGGAAGTTTATGGGATGAGCGAATGCACGGGTCCTGGGACCGTGTCCCTGCCGGAGCCTTTTAAATATCGAACCGGGTGGGCCGGACCGGCGGTGCCCGGCACAACCATTAAAATTGCAGAAGATGGAGAGGTCTTGATGAAAGGCCGGCATGTATTCAAAGGCTATTTTAAAAACGATGCGGCAACTGCCGAAACCATCGATAAGGGGGGATGGCTGCATTCAGGCGATGTCGGGAAAATTGATGGTAAGGATTTCTTGAAAATTACGGACCGGAAAAAGGAATTGATTATTACCGCGGGTGGTGAAAACATTCCTCCCCAGGTTCTGGAGGCAAACTCAAATCAATTTCAGTGGTCGCCAATGTGGTTGTTATCGGCGATCGGCGGCAATATATGACTGCTTTATTTACGCTGAATCCGGAAAGGCTCGACCAGGAGCTAAAAAACGCCGGCAGTCCGGCCAGAAACATGGCCGAAGCTGCCAAATGTCCGAAATTCAGAGCCTATATGCAGCAAAAACTCGATGAGGTAAATACCACGCTTGCAAGGGTCCAGACCATAAAAAAATTCACCATCCTGCCCATTGAATTTAGTGTTGAAGGGGAAGAGTTAACCCCGACCATGAAGCTCAAACGCAGAATCATCACTACCAAGTATGCTAAAGAGATAGAAGAAATGTATGTTTAACTTTCTGTCAGCTCCGGCTTGCCCGTTTTATCGCTGCCGGTCGTTGGTTTGCGGAACATGAAAGACAGTCGCCGGAATTCAATTCAATCAAGATAACCCATCATGAACTATTCAGACCTTATCGCAGCTTTGGCCGCCAAAGAAAATCTTACCTCAAAACAGGCAACAGAAATCATCAAAGTGATCTTCGATGGATTTAAAGGTGCGCTGAAAAATGGAGATAGAATTGAAATAAGGGGGTTCGGAAGTTTTTCCGTGAGGGAATGTGAATCATTTACAGGCAGGTATCCAAAGATGGGAGGCAATGGTGATGCGCGTCCAAAAAAGCTGCCGTTTTTCAAGGTGGGCAAAGAGTTGAGGGGGTTGGTTAAAGGAAAGCAAAAATACTAACAGAGGGACAAGGCCATGACCAATCCCGGCGTTCGTTGCTATGGCTCATCTGCTTTTCGACGCTGTTCACTCATTTCAAAATCATTTGGGTCTTACGCAAAGATGATCAATGGGATGTGTTTTTTTCTTGACACGTGCATTAATGTGCATGTATAATTATTTCCATGAAAATACAAGAGCAAGCAAAAACAAGGGCCGAAATTCTAAAAGAGTTTTCCGAAGTCTACGACGCCCGATTTTTCAAAACCCTGGGTGAACCAGTCCGCATTCAGATTTTATCTTATTTGATGATGAATGGTCGTTCTGATATCGGCTCGATTACGGAAAACATGCCTCAGGACCGGTCGGTAGTTTCAAGGCATCTGAATCAAATGCATGCGGTCGGTATGCTATTGTGTGAAAAAGAAACACGGCACGTGTATTATTGCATTAATGCGCCGGTATTTATTGAAAAGCTGGAGCGGTTTCTGATTCAAATAAAGAAAAGCATTTCAATATGCTGTCCGCCGGATTGCTGTTCCAAATAGCGGCAAAATTTTTTAACCATAAGTGTGCATCATTGTGCATTTATGCATTATAAACAATCACCCCAAATTTTGAGGAGAAAAGAGATGAATCAGAATGAAAAAATTCGAGAGATGGTTTCAACGGTTTATGGAAAAGCGATCGGCTCACCCTCCACGGGATGCGGATGCAATACCCAAAAAGAAAACTGTTCCATCGCCGGCATGGCGGGTTATGAAAAGACGGATATCAATACGCTGAATTCAGATGCTGCCGCCAATTCTTTCGGTTGTGGTAATCCCCTGGCATTCAGCGGCGTCAAAGAAGGAGATACGGTATTGGATCTTGGAAGCGGCGCGGGTTTTGATCTGATTCTGGCCGCCAAAAAAGTCGGGCATGGCGGTCATGTGATTGGCGTGGACATGACCGAAGCCATGATCGCTAAAGCAAGAGAAAATATCCGGGCCGAGGGATTGGACAACGTGGAAGTGCGGCACGGGCTGATTGAAAGTCTGCCGGTTGAATCCGCATCCGTGGACTGGCTGATTTCCAATTGTGTGATCAATCTCTCGCCGGAAAAAGTGCGTGTTTTTTCGGAAATCCAGCGGGTGCTCAAACCCGGCGGGCAAATGCTGGTGTCGGATATCGTGGTCAAAAATCTGCCGGATTGGTTACGTCGGAACGACTGGCTCTATGCCGCATGTGTGGGGGGTGCCATCAGTGAAGAAGAATATTTGGCCGGACTACGCCACGCGGGCTTGATCGATGTGGAAGTCCGAAACCGGTTTGTCTATGAAGCATCCCAAATCAAAGCATTTTTTCAAACCGAGGAAATCCCCGGCTTGAAGGAAATACTCGACGGCCATTCCGCACAAAACCGTGAAAATATGATCCATCAGATGACACGGAACGCGGTCGGAAATGTTTGGAGCGCCGAGTTCTATGCCAAAAAGCCGGTAAAAGGGAATTAAGCGATCAAAGGCCGAAACCATCAACCGGGTGATCAAATTTCCTTGTTCTTTTACTGCATCAGGTAGCGTGCTTTCTCACCCATGCGACATAATGATCCATCCAGTTCTGCAGGAATTGTTTGCTTTCTGCACCGATGTTACCGGCCTCGTCGAACAATCCATCCCTTACATGGATGAATGCTTCGGGTTGGCCAAGCGTCGGTACGTCCAGATACGCGAGAACATTGCGCAAATGCTGTTGTGCCAGGGCCGTGCCGGTGGCACCGACCGAAGCGCCCAAAACACCAGCCGGCTTTCCCGCGAATGCGTTTTGGCCATAAGGACGCGAAGCATGGTCGATTGCGTTCTTGAGTACGCCAGGTATTGAACGGTTGTATTCCGGTGTAACGAACAGAAGGCCCTGCGCACCCTTGATTTCGTTTTTCAGCCGTTTGACGGATTCAGCCTGGTTAGCATCGTCGTCCTGGTTGTAAAGCGGCAGGTCGTCAATTTTCACCTGCTTGAACAAGAACTCCGACGGCGCCAACTTAACTATGGCGCTTGCCAGCTTGCGGTTGAACGAATCCTTGCGAAGACTTCCAACGACAACTGCGATTTGATATGTGTTCATGGCAAACTCCTTTCAATTAAAGATATCAGGTTCTATTAATGATAATGCCTCTTACGGAGTTAGCAACAACCATCATCGCGAGATGTTTTGCCAACTGACTGACCATTTCAAGATTGACTTGGCTCAGCGCTGTATCTAAATCACACCCGCGGGGCGGAAGCTCTGACCGTCGAGTATAAGCGCCGTGACATGGCATTTATTCGTTGATGCAGTATTCGATTATGCTTTCGCAGTGAATGGCGGATGTATTTAAAAAAGGGATACCGAATTCGTCATGGGTTAAAATCAGAGGAAGCTCGGTGCAACCGAGAATTAAAGAATCTATTCTGTCTTGCCCTATCATTCTTTCAGCAATTTTCAGCAACTCGTTTCGCGTTGAATCCTTGAATATTCCCAGTTCAATTTCTGAAAACAGCCTATGGTGAATGAGCTCTTGTTCGTTTTTTGAGGGGACAACTACGGACATGCCCTTTTGAATAAAAGGTTTCTTATAAAAATCCGATTCCATGGTTAGTTTCGTTCCCATGAGCCCGATGTTTTCAAGCCCCATTTTTTGTGCTTTTTTACAGGTTTGTTCCACAATACTCAGCAAGGGAATAGGGGATAAGGCTTTTAATTCATCAAAAACGATTCAGAGGTTGATTCCGGACCCAGTCCGCCAAGAATTCCGATGGTTTTCATATGTATCCTTTTTTGTGTCATAACGAGAGGGCCTAAATGGGAAATAATATCCAGCGCCGCAAGGACGAATCGACCGGGGCATCAAGGTGCGCACTGACGGCATCTATAAACTGCTGCGCCGGGAGATCCGCGATGAAGAGCTGCGGCGCGTCTCCAAGGGTAAAGATCAGGTGCCTGTAATCCCAGAATAAATGAGCCATCAGGTTAACTATTCGATCCCCAAAATGGCTAAGAGGGGAAACACCGGGCAAAGGCCTTCATGAGACTGGGGGATCCCTTGATACGAATTTTTCCCTGAATCAGGGCGCCAAGTAGATTTTTTTCCTTGGACAGAAAGCCTATCCAGGTCCGACTGTCGGCGGTAATACGCAAATCGGCGATCCCCATGTGACCAGTGGAGACCTCGATACTTTTGTTTTTAATAACCACGGTTCCTTTTAATTCTTCTTCGCCAGTAAAAGTGAAATGGTAAGTGGAATTGATTCCCTCCGATTGTCCCCTTTGAAAAGCGATGGGCAAGCTATCCAGAAAACTTCTTGCCGAGTCGGGCCGAAGTCCGTTTCCGATCAATTTGGTTTGCTTGTGAGGGAAGCGCCTGGCGGTATAGGCCTCGGCATCGGAGCCGGGAACCACATAGATGGTTTCCGCCTTGTCCTGAAAAGGCTTGACCACGTCATTCAGGTATTCCTTCCGATTCTCCAGAAAAGGGCCGATGACTTCCTCTCCGGCGGGACAAACGGCCATGCAGTAGGAAGATTTGTTGCAAATACCATAGCTCAAGGACTGCCACATGGAAACCGTTTCCGAATCGCTGACTTTTTTCCGGTAATTCGCCACGTTCTTGCTTGAGACCATCTTTTCCACCCAATCGATAAATCCACCCAGGCGGTCATGGTAATTGTGGGTCATGCAAGCGGTAAAATTGAAATGACCATCCGGTTCAATGGCCCCGACCGGGCAAACGGAGACGCAGAGCCGGCATTCAACACAGGGGTTGAAATCAAGCGGTTGATCATAAGTGGAAACTTCACTGTCGAGAAGCAAGGTATTTAAAATGACGAAGCTGCCGAATCGGGGATGGATCAGCAGGCGGTGATGACCCAATTTGCCCAGACCACCGGCAACGGCAATGGGTTTATGGGAGATCGACCACATTTTCCCCGGCCACTTGGACAGGTTCATGGGGAAACCGCAGGATGGATTGAGCGCGGACACACCATTGTCATGAAGCATTTTGATAATCTGGCGGGACACGGAGTTTGTCTTTTCAAAGGTCTGCAGGAACTCCAGATCGGATACATCGCGGGACACGCAACGGATATTTTCAGGGTGCAGTTTGCAGACAATGCTCAGGAGGCTTTTCGTGCGCTGGAAAATCTCCAGAATATCCTTCCGGTGTTCTGCTATGTCCGGGCGATCGATCTCGATCAAAGCCACATCGTCTGCTCCGGCTTCAAGGGCGATGGTTTTCAGCCATGTGGCGTCGAGGGCGGTTCGGGATGTCGATGGGGGGATGGCTGTTTGCTTTTCCCGGTAATTCTTGACCGTGGGGTGTTCTTCCAATTGCATATCAGTACCTCCGGACTTATTACAGGTTCGTCACAACTTCGATGGCATCGCCGCAGCAGATTTTCCCCGGGCTCAGCACACGGGCAAACACGCCTTCCCGCGGCATGATGCAATCACCGGCCTGATAATAAATGGCGCACTTTTTGTGGCATTCCTTGCCGATTTGCGTAATTTCAACCAACGCCGTCTCCCCCAATCGGACCCGGGTGCCAATGGGCATCTTTACCCAGTCGATTCCAGTGGTGGCGATGTTTTCGGCAAAATCCCCGAAGGTGACGTCAAGTCCCTGGCTCCGGGCGGTTTCGATGCTTTCAGATGCCAGAAAACTGATCTGCCGGTGCCATTTTCCGGCATGTGCATCGCCCTGGATGCCATGATCCTCGGTTAAAAACGCCTCTTGAACCGGCGTTTTGCGGGTCCCTTTTTTCTTGCTGATGGCGATGGATACAATCTTCATTTTTCCCCGCGTCCTTTCGGCAGCGTGCTTAACAAACGCTTCCTGAATCGATTATGATAAGTTATCTTATCGCATAAAATAGGACGGCCGATGAAAAATTCAACTGTCTGTCGAAACAGGAAAATATGTCCCGGTTCCCATGCTTTCAACTCTACTTATTCTCCCGGTAATGCTTTGGCGTCGGGTGTTGTTCGTCCGGTTGTATATCGAGATCCCCCCAAACTTTAATAGGCTCATCGATGCTACTTTATGAAATAAATCAAAGAGACAATGATGCCGATGATGACAACGATCTTACGCAGGACGCCCGGCGGGATCCGACCCGCCAATCGGCCTCCCAGCGTCCCGCCCACAAGTGAGCCAATGGCCATGACCCCCACGACTGGCCATACGATCTGTCCCGAAAACAGGAAGAAGATGGCGGTCGCAATATTGATACTGAATGCCATGGCCTGTTTCAATGCATTGAGCCGGGTCATCGTATCGTCTAGAATAAGTCCGAGTACGGCCAGCACGATTACGCTGAGTCCGGCGCCGAAATACCCGCCATAAATGGCGGCTGGAATCACGGGAAGTACGGCCCAGGCTTCATGAATTTTTGCAGTGCCGGTATGGCCACCGGTTCGACGTATGAGCCATCCCCGTAATGGATCCTGAATGGCCAGAAGTCCAGACGCAAGCAGGATCAGAAAGGGTACCAGCGCCCGAAACGTACGTTCTCCGGTGTTCAACAGCAAGATGCCGCCTGCGATTCCTCCCAGCACGCCCACAGGTAACAGCAGCAATACGCGACGCTTTTGCCCCCGCAAATCGTTCATCTGTGCAAATGTTGCTCCCAGATAGCCTGGACAGAGAGCTACGGTATTGGTGATATTAGCGGCGACAGCAGGAATGCCCACAGCCGTCAGCATCGGAAACGTGATGAGCGTGCCACCGCCGGCAAGTGCATTCACTGCGCCGCCGGCTACGGCCGCCAACCCTATCAAAATAAATTCTAACCAGCTCATATTATTTTATTCCAATTGGTTGTGATGAACCCATAAAAATCAACACAGGGTAAAGTAAAAAGTTCAGGATCAAGGCGGATGAATCCCCTCTCATGCCATTGCCTGCTGCTGATAGAGGTATTTCTGAAAGCCGCAGAACACCTTGCCGATCTCCTCCGGCCTGCCGAGATCAGCCACAGCATCGGCAATCGAGCCATGATATTTGAGTCGAAGCAGGGGTGTCAACTTCCCTTGATCGAGCTCTCCCACGCCGACGCGTACATAATGGGATAACACGAAAGAGAGAAAGACCTGTTGTTTGCTGTTAAAGTGCGTGCTGATGATGATCTTGGCCTTTGCAGCACGTTCTTCGCGGGTAAGTGGCGCCAGGGCATAAGCCACATGGGCCAGGACATCAAAGAGATCGCTTTTTTCCGCGTCGATGAGCTTCTGCATCTCGGCGAACTGATCCTTGCCGAAGCCTTTCTCGGCCAATCCCTCCAGTAGTTTCCTGCGCGTATCCGGTACACTCCACAAGGCCCGCAGCTCGTTTTCGTCCCTGAAGAACTCCGGCAGTTTGCCAAAGAGCGCTTCCAGGAACTGCTGCGCCGACATCGGTGTGCCGTCCGGGTGCCAGAAGCTTGTCACCATCATGTGCTGGATGGTGCGAGCCTTGCCGTCGGCGAGCTTGACCTTGATCTGTTGCCGCTTCTGAACTTCAGCCGCCATTTCGCGTGTCTTGGAGGGAGGTCGCTGTGTCCACTCCGGCTTTGGTTCGTTCGGTTCCGGTTCAATGGGCTCGCCGTCCCATTCCGGATCATAAAAATGATGGTGTGCCTTCACGAAGTCGTAGATGGTGAAATAGTCCTTGCCGTCATAGAGCCGCGTGCCGCGCCCGATGATTTGCTTGAACTCGATCATCGAGTTAATCGTGCGCATCAGAATGATGTTGCGAACATTGCGGGCATCCACGCCGGTCGAGAGCTTCTGCGAGGTGGTCAGAACGGTGGGAATGGTCTTTTCATTGTCCTGAAAATCCCGCAGATGCTGATCGCCCAGGGCGCCGTCGTTGGCCGTTACCCGTTGGCAGTAGTTCGGGTTGGTGCCGGTCTTGATCTGGTTGATAAGGTCGCGCACCGCCAGCGCGTGCGCCTGGGTGGCGCAGAAGACAAGCGTTTTCTCTTGCTGGTCGATCAGCGACATGAAGATTTCGACCCGCTTCCTTTCCCGCTCCCGGATTTCGATGATCTTGTTGAAATCGGCCTCCACATACAGCTTGCCCGCCTCGATCTCGCCTTCGACAAGTGTGTCATCGGGCGTATAGACGTACTCGTCCAGCGTCGTGGAAATCTGCTTCACCCGGAACGGTGTGAGATATCCGTCATTGATGCCGTCCTTGAGCGAATAGATGAACACCGGATCACCGAAATAAGCGTAGGTATTGACGTTGTCCTTGCGTTTGGGCGTGGCGGTCAGGCCAAGCTGAACGGCGGGAGCGAAGTAGTCCAGGATGCCGCGCCAGTTGCTCTCGTCGTTGGCTCCGCCCCGGTGACACTCGTCGATGACGATGAAATCGAAGAAGTCCGGCGGATACTCGCCGAAATAGGGGGAGGGGTGGCTGTCCCCATTTGGATCCAAAGCCGGCCCGCTCATGAAGGTCTGGAAAATCGTGAAGAAGATGCTGCCGTTCTTCGGTACTTTGCCCTTCTTGCGGATATCCTCGGGCGCAATGCGCACCATCGCATCTTCGGGAAAGGCGGAAAAGGCGTTGTATGCCTGATCGGCCAGATTGTTGCGATCTGCCAGAAACAGGATGCGGGGCCGCCGGGTCGGCTCGTTCCCCGTCTTCCAGTCGGTGAGGTTCCAGCGGCTGTGGAACAGCTTCCATGCGATCTGGAAGGCGATGAAGGTTTTGCCCGTGCCGGTGGCCAGCGTCAGCAGGATGCGCGATCTCTGGTCGGCGATGGCTGTCAGCACGCGCTCGACGGCAATGTCCTGGTAATACCGCCCTTGAAAGTAGCCGCCCCGGTCCTCGAAAGGCACCGCAGCGAAGCGGTCGCGCCAGGCGTTATGAGCGGCAAAGGTGCGGTTCCACAGTTCATCCGGTGTCGGGTACTGCGCCAGTTCGACCTCGATGCCGGTGCCCCTGTCGATGCCGTAGATGCCCTGGCCGTTGGTGGCATAGGCGAAGCGAAGGGCCAGCTTGCCCGCGTAATCCTTGGCCTGCCCCGCACCCTCGGTCAGCGGCTTGTCCCACGCCTTGGCCTCCACCACCGCCAGCTTGGTGTTGCGGTATTCCAACACATAATCGGCTGTTAGCGCCTTGTCGCGCTTGCCGTGGCCCTCGATGCGGCCGAGGGTGATCGGATACTCACGGCGGATGCGGCTGCCTTCCACCACGCCCCAGCCCGCCGCTTTCAGCGCGGGATCGATATGTTCGGCTCGGGTTTCAGCTTCGTTCATGGATTCCTCAAAACGTAACGCCCGGTCTTTTTTCCGCCGATCTTCTCAACCAGTCCGGCGTCAAGCAGCGGTCGCAATATATCCATCGCACCTTGCCGGGACACGCCCAGCGCCTGCCATATTTCACCCGGGGCCATGCTCCCGTGATCGCGGAGCAGATGGAGAAGCTGTTCCTGCCGGGGGCGCAAGACCAGTTTGTCCGGGGATTTCACCTGGAAGGTTTGAATCCTCAGCCACACCCGTTCGAGCGTTTGCCGGAGTCCCGCCGCGCAATATTCCAGCCAGGCCGTCAGGTCTTCTCCTGCCTGCCGCACACCTTCCAGCGCGGCATAGTACTTTGGCCGATCTTCCCAGTAATATTCATCCACCGAAAAGAGATGATGGGTATCGAAACCTCGCCGATAGAGCTCCCACAAAGCAAGTGCCCGGCCCGTGCGGCCGTTGCCGTCGGCAAACGGATGGATGGCCTCGAACCGGTAATGCAGGATGGCTGAACTGAGAACCGGCGAAAATTGTTGTGAAGCCGCGTTCCACCATTCCAGCATCTCGAACATCAGCCCCGACACGGCATCCGCCGGAGGGGGGCGATATTGACCGACGCGGACGGCAATCATCCGGTATTTCCCGGCTTCGCCTTGATCCATCACCTCTCCGGCCAGAATCCGGTGCAGTTCCAGAATGTCCGCATGACGGATGGTCTTTTTGGCTACGTTTTTCTCCACACGGCGCATCCCGGCAAAATAATTGAGAACTTCCCGCTTGTGCCGCGTGCCGGACCCTGAAAGTTCACGTCCCTCCTCCAGGGCGCGGACCTGATCGAGGGTCAGCGGATTCCCTTCGATGGCCGTTGAGGCATGGACGTTGCGCGAGCGGGTGTCTTTTTGGAGAGCGGGAATCCAGGCAAGATCCACCACGGCGCTTTGAATCCGCTCTCGCAACGCCGCCACCTGTTCGACTTCGGAAAGCAGGATCGGAGTGATTGTGAATTGTGGGATATAGGCCATGGCTAAAAATAATAAAATGTCAAGTATAAGTCAAGTTTTCTGTCAAGATAGCTCAAAGCCGGCCGGTGAAGGCTTGGTGCAGCAACGACTTCTTCAGTTCATCGAGCGCGTCAGTTTCATGCGCTTGATTGGCGGTTCCGATCCGCTTCTGCCGCATCCGATTCGATTTGGGAAATGATGATAGTTGCTGGAAGCACCTTGATCTGCGTTCTCGGGTGAATCAGATTTTTCCACACCCAGTTGTGATGCTGTATGATGGTTGCAGCGTCCATGTGCGGCCTGTCCGCCGTCGTGTGTCCGTCCGCTACCACAGCTATCTCGTAATCCCTGCTTGCCGCAGCACGTACAGTGGTGTCTACACAGAAATCCGTTGCGCAGCCCGTAATGATCAGTCGCCTCGCCTTGTGCTGATGAAGAATCTCGGACAGTTTTGTCTCATAGAACGCGTCACAAGCGCGCTTGCGGACCACCAAGTCGACATCCTGACGTTCCAGTGACGGCAGGATTCTCCACCCGTCGCTTCCCGGTTCCAAGACGTCGCCCTGCGGCCCGTCATGTTGGATGAAGGTTACAAGTCCACCTGCTTGGCGGACCGCTCTTCCGACGGCATTGATCCGCTCAACGATGGCGTCGGCGTCATGCCGGGGTGTATCTGGCCCGAACAAACCGATCTGCATGTCAATCACGAGAAGAACGATCATCAACACCCTCCAACGATGAAGCCTATATCACCCGTGCATCCAACCAACAATATTTGTACTGATCCGCATAATCGAAATTACATTCGAAGTAAGGAATTTCGAGTAGCCAGGAGTCTTTCTGGAGGGCGGGAATCCAGGCAGGATCCACCACGGCGCTTTGAATCCGCTCTCGCAATGCCGCCACTTGTTCGACTTCGGAAAGCAGGAGCGGGGTGATTATGAATTGTGGGATATAGGCCATGTCTAAAAGTAATAAAATGTCAAGTATAAGTCAAGTTATCTGTCAAGTCAGCTCAAAGCTGGCCGGTGAATGCCTGGTTCAGCAAGGATTTCTTCAATGCGTCGAGGGCGGCGAGTTTGCGCCGATAAAGGGATTCGAGGCGTTGGGATTCGGCGGAAAGCTCCAATAATTTTTTAACGATGACGTGCTGGTGAGCCAGCGGCGGAATCGGAAGGACGGTCTTCTTCACGAGGTCGCCGCTGATGTTTTTGACGACCGATCCACTTGCTAACTGAGCAAACTGAGATTGGACGAAGCGTGACGAAAGGAGGTAGTAAAAATAATCCGTGTCGATCGAGATATTAAGCCTCAACACGAACCAGCCGTCATGAATGTAGCCGCTTGTCTTCATGATGTATGGTCGACCAAACGACATGGAATTCGTCAAGATGAAATCCCCCTCCTTGACGAATCGTGACTGTTTAGCACCTTCCAGCGTTATCTTCTGAGCCGTGGAAGAGACATACTTTCCGCCCTCTTTGGTGTCGCCGATTTTGATCCAATTCACTCCATTGGTATCAGTGGTGAAATAGTTTTTGATCGGTCGGGGCGAGCTGCCTCGTTCGACAATGCACACTTGATCAAGTGTGCGATCCACCCACCCATCGCCGCGCTGGGTGAACACGGATTGCAGGTGGCTTTTGAAGATGGTGCAGGCATTTTTGAGGTTCTTTTCGGCGTTGGCTTTGGTGGTGGCAATGCCGTCAAACGCTTCGTTGAGGATGCCGATGATGCGCTGCTGCTCGGGGAGCGGGGGGAACGGGATCGGAATCGAGTTCAACGCCTTTTGGTTCAACTTCGGCTGAGCAGCTCCTGTTATGTATTCATCGAGCGGAATACTCTCCAGGTACAACTCAACGAATCGCTGAGTTGCCATGTTTTCGAACTCTAGGATGTGTGCGTGATTGTTTACCCAGTATTTTCCCGATGCCGGGAATGCTATAGGCGTTGAACGTGCAAGCAGGTTTGCCCCGTCTTCGGAAACAAGCAGTGCGTCGCAATCGAAAATGTAATCATCTACGTAATCCACAATCCCGGAAGCTCCGTAATAGGGGTATTCACCTCTCACGCGATCTGCCTTCGTGATTGGAACACGCTTGCTATCCAGATTCTCAGCAATCTGGTCCAGCGTCTTTGTCTGCCACCCCTCCTTCATACCAGCGCCTTGCTTTTCCCGCTCATAAAACACCACCCCCACGCGCTCGATATGCTCTCGCAGTTTCGCGTGATTCAATTCGTCAAAAATCGACAGGTCGATGGTGTAGGGCAGAAGCAGATCGTCTAACTCCGACGCTATCGTCAAGCGCAGATCGGGTGTGAGCGTGTCGCCATAAAGCGTTAAATCAATATCCGAGGCCGGCTTGAAATTTCCTTTGGCGCGCGACCCATACAAAATCGCCTTTTCAATCTCCGGGAAGGCCTCAAAAACCCCTCGGATTTTCTCAACGGTAATTTCTGAAAGTCCGTATTTCATCAGTCTGAATCTTGCTGGTCATGAAGCGCGGAGAATTTATTTGCCATGCTCGCAAAGGCAGGATAAAACCGCTCTATTATATTATCGGCAATCTGCTGAGCGGTTCCGGAATCGTAGGTATGTGAAGAAAGATTGCGAGCTTCTATCATTTTCATCCAGTCCTCTCCTTGCTCGATAAGCGCGTTTTTAAACGCTGCGCGTGTCGCGTCTTTGGAGCCGATTAAACCTGTGATCCCTTTATCCTCCAAATAATCTTTTAGTACATTCCATGCCAGCTCATGCGTGAACTCGAAACTCTGAATCAAGCCCTGTTGCTCGAGCTTGGACAATTCACGTGAATGCGCCAATTCCACCGCCTCAACGAGCGTTTGAAACGCCTTGAGGTAGTTATTGAATCGCTGTTTCCAACGAATGTCGTACTTCATATGGCGTTCCCTCCTATCAATGCTTTGATATTCCCCAGTATCTCCATGCGCTCTGTGTGAACCGTTCTTCCCTCCCCACCTTCATAGCTTCTCACGATCCCCTATCGCCAACCGCTGACGGGCAATTTCGATGGAACGGTGCAGCTTGGCCTCCAGTAACTCTTTCGGCGGTAGCAGTGTGAGATAGTCTGCAACCCGGATATTGCTTTTATCCAGTTGCAGCAGTTCTACATGCTCATGATTCTTTCCCGTGCAGAGGATCAAACCGATGGGGGTGTTCTCGTCTTCCAACTGCTCGTGCGTCTCCAGATAGCGCAGATACAGCTCCATCTGGCCTTTGTAGGCGGCTTCGAATTCGCCGATTTTCAGATCAATCGCCACCAGGCATTTCAGGCGTCGGTGGTAAAAAAGCAGATCAATGTAATAATCACGCTGATCAATGGTGATGCGTTTCTGCCGTGCCAAAAACCCGAAATCACTTCCCATCTCAATGATAAATCGCTGCAGTTCGGCCACAATGGCAGCTTCTAAATCCTTCTCGGCATAGGTGTCTGCAAGTCCCAGAAAATCCAGCAGATACGGATCACGGAAAGCCAGGTCGGGCGAGAACAGTCCTTCATTACGTAGCGCCTGCAAGTCATGCCGGATCGTCTCTTCGGGTTTTTTCGAAATAGCGGTACGTTCGAATAATTGCGAATTGATACGTTCCTGCATCTGTCGTAAAGACCAGCCTTCAATACGGACCATCTCGATATAAAATTCACGTTTCAACGGATCATCAAGGTACATCAGGGTCTTGATGTGGCTCCAGCTCAATTCTCTCCGCACTGTGGAGAAAATTGCCTCGTCGGCAAAAGTCTCCGCGATGCGGAGACAATGCCGCAGTTGCTTCTCGCTCCAGCCTTTTCCGTAATCGGCGGTCAGTTGTTGTGCCAGGGTGGCGATAATCTGTTTGCCATATTCGGCACGCTGATTTTGAAGAACTTCGGTCCGGATACGCCGACCGATCTGCCAGTATAGCAAGGTCAGCTCCGCATTGACCGCCAACGCCACCCGATGACGGGTGCTGTCAATAAGCTGGCGGATGTCCACCAATACCGCTGAATGTTCTATGGGGGCAATTTTCATAACAATCCCCTGATATTCTGCAAAACCGCCGCACTTTCCGCATCCAGCGCCGCGATTTCGTCCAAGATGGCCTGGGGGCTGCGGTGAATAACTTCCTGGCTGCCGTTCGGGTTTTTGACCGAAAGATCAAAGGTCGCGGGGTCGATGCTTGCCGCATCCACGCTCCAGCTCCTGGGGGAGTCGGATTTGGTTTTTTGCAGTTCGATGAACTCGGCCAGGTCGGCATCATTGAGCGGGTTGGTTTTGCCCAGGTTGCGGCCGGGGTCGAGCTGATAATACCAGACCGTGCGGGTGGGCGCGCCTTTCTCGAAGAACAGCACCACCGTCTTCACCCCCGCGCCCTGAAAGGTGCCACCGGGACAGTCGAGCACAGTGTGCAGGTTGCAGCTTTCCAGCAGGAGCTTTCTCAGGCTTACCGAGGCGTTATCGGTGTTGGAGAGGAAGGTGTTCTTGATGACCACGCCCGCCCGGCCGCCGGCCTTGAGCATCTTGATGAAGTGCTGCAGAAACAGGAATGCCGTTTCGCCGGTGCGGATGGGGAAGTTCTGCTGGACCTCCTTGCGCTCCTTGCCTCCGAAAGGGGGATTGGCCAGCACCACGTCGAAGCGGTCCTTTTCCTGAATATCCGCCAGGTTTTCTGCCAGCGTGTTGGTGTGAATGATGTTGGGCGCCTCTATGCCGTGCAGGATCATGTTCATGATTGCAATGACGTAGGCGAGAGACTTCTTTTCCTTCCCGCAGAAGGTGCGGGTCTGGAGCGTGGTGAGGTCTTTGGTGGTGAGGTTGCCCTTGGATTTCAGGTAGTCGAATGCTTCGCACAAGAAACCCGCCGATCCGACCGCGCCGTCGTAGATGCGCTCGCCGATACGGGGCTTCACCACCTGCACGATGGCGCGGATGAGCGGGCGCGGGGTGTAATACTCGCCGCCGTTTCGCCCGGCGTTGCCCATGTTTTTGATCTTGGCTTCATAGAGGTGCGACAGCTCGTGCTTCTCGGTCTGTGAGCGGAAACGCAGTTCGTCGATGTGGTCGATGATCTCGCGCAGGTTATATCCGCTGGAAATCTTGTTTTTAATCTCTCCGAAGATCTGCCCGATTTTGTATTCGATGGTGTTCGGGTCGCTCCCCTTCTGCGTGAACCTTCGCAGATAGGGAAATAGTTTCCGGTTGACGAAGTCGAGGATGTCGTCGCCGGACAGGGCTTTGTTGTGGTCGAGTTTGCCATCCGGACCTTTGGGCGCGGCCCAGCTTTCCCACCGGTATGGCTCATCGAGGATAAAGGCGTACTTCTTTCCCTCCAGCTCGGCCTCCACTGCCTTGTCCTGTTCCAGATCATCAATGTATTTCAGAAACAGCAGCCAGGAGGTCTGCTCGGTGTAGTCCAACTCGGTGGTGCAACCGGCCTCTTTCCAGAGAACGTCGTCGATATTTTTGAAAGCTTGTTCGAACATGGTCACCATTTTTTATAAATCGTTGTAGTCACTTATTACTTAGAAATCGTTTAAAAGTCTGTTTCCATGAAAATTTTGTCCATAAAGAAGGGATCGTCGAAATGGCGGGTGCCCACGAAAGCCACTGCCTGGCGACCCCACTGCCGCATGGAGCCGGGGGAGAGAACGCCCGTCGGCCAGAGGATAAAGCGCTCCAGTCTTTCGCTCCCGATCCCCACACCGTTCTGGTCGAACATGCCGGCTCGCCCGTCTTGATGGCGGGGAAGGCTGCGGAGCTGTCCGTAGTCAGCCAGGGAATAGACGGCTGACTCCGATTGCGCTTCACGCGCCAGCGGATAAAGATGCTCAACTGCATGGGTTCGGCTCTTCATGGCAACGGTCATGAACTCGCTGGCCGGATTGACTTCAGGCGTCTGAAGGATGAGCGGCGATTCCGCGTAATCGATCTTTTCACGGACTTTAAGCCCTTTTGCCGGGAAAGCCATGTAAAAACACCCGCAATTGTGAATGGTTTCATAAAGTAGCGGTTCTCCGTTTTTATCCAGAGTGACGCGATAGTTTATCCCATCCAGAAATCCCCCATAAATATCCAAAGCATTTGCCTTGGGACGGGAGGGAAACCAGATGATGTAATTAAGCTGGGTCAGGATATCCTTTCCAAAACGCGTAAAGGAAAGAAGCGTATAGGTCAGGGGGCGTCCGGTATTGACGTCAAGCTCCCCTTCGCGGGTCCAGTATGGGGCGCCGATTCGGTCATGGTCGTCCTGTGTCTGAACTTCCCAGGCCGGGGCATATATCCGGAAAAGCGCCTGTAAGTCCTCGGGAGCGTATGCTGGAATGCCCAAAGCATCTTGCCGGGTTTTCTGAGCGATTTGGCGGTTTGTCGGCAGCTCGCCGGATTTTTCCGGAACGTAACGGGTGGTTGACCAATCTGCCGGGGGCTTGGTGGAGAAGCTTTTTATCGCCTCGGCATGCCAGTTGTCCACGCCCAATGAGACAAACACACTGAACAGCGGATAAAAACCCAAGGCCCGGTGAAGCAAGCTATACTCATCGGGTACATTAATCTCTTTCCGCAGCTCCTCAATCCGGGGATTGGTGTCCTGAAAATTCGCTGCCTTTAGAAGGTTGCCGCAGGTGACGACATTACCATTGAGTTCGTCTCTGTTGTTTGCTGAGACCGGGGTAGGGGCATCAGCCGGCAGGTTGGCGATTTCATACCCGCGAGCCTCCTGATCCAGTGCCTGCATGTGGTTCACCCAGGTTGCAAAGGCGTCCCTGTCCATGGCCTCTTCACGAAACGAGGCCAAAAAACGATTCGTCCGCAAGTACGGGTAATCCTTCACACGGAATGTGCCCGAATCCATCACGCCGGCTTCGGCAATCTGTTGATCCAGCGATGTAAAAAAATCCGCGCAACTTTCCGTCGGCCCGCTGTCTCTGATTTGTGTTGACCGGAGATGGGGCATGGCGCAACCGGGCAGAAAAAGCGCCGAAAGCCAAAGGATGGATATCAGGTGAAGTATCGAGCGCGATCTGAACATAGCCATTATCCTTTCTATTTGCCTGCTTCACCGGCACAGAGATGTTTGATTTACCGCACACGCTTATCGGCCCACAACATCAATCGCCCCTGGGGCAGGGGATGGGGGGATCGAAAGAGAGCGGCTGCGGGTTACTGCTGCTTCATTTTCTTGAGCATTTCATCGATGGATTGCCCGTTTGGCGCCATGGCCAGCGGATTGACCGCTAAAAGTTCTTCCCATGCCTGAATGGCTCCCTGCGGATTGTTCAAATCGTGCATCAGCACAATCCCTTTGTTAAACCGTGCGATTTCATGCTTGGGGTTAACGGCGACGGCCTTGTCGAAACTCTGAACCGCTTTGTCGAATTTACCGGCTTTGCGATACATCACCCCCAGATCCGTCAACACATCGGCATTATTGGGGTTGAGGGCCAATGCCTTTTCATAGGCAGCAATGGCTTTTTCCGGCAGGTCTGAATCAAAGCATAAATTTCCCAGTTGTATCCACCCTGCGATGTCACCGGGGTTCTGGGATGTTTTGAACTCCAGCCCGGCAATCTGATCCGACATGTCGGCGGATGATTTTTGTTCAACATGTTGATGCGGGTCCGCGGGTGAACTACCCCCGGTCTTATAGAGGGTTAACAGTACTCCGACCAGAAGGCCTGCGACGAATGCCACGGCAATCACCCCATAAGAGACGCCATGTTTTTCAGGGATTCTTTCAATAGGTTTTACCATATTTTTTTCAGCCTTTTTCAGCCTTGCCATAAATGCCTCCGGATATTTTTTTCCATATTAATAATGGGGATTAAGGGGGAATCTGTCGAGCAGTGGCCGAAACAACGATCCAGGCCCGCTTCTTCAATGTGTGTTCAATGCTTCCGCTTCCAATCGGATTCTTTCATATTTGATCTTATTCATCAAATGGATTTTGGCAACATCAAAAAGTGAAATAATAAAACTGGTTTTCAACCAACCGATGTGATATACGGACCCTTCCACCAGGAAGAATAAGGAGGGCCCGATCATGCTGAATGCAGAAGAAATGAACGGCAAATCACCATTCCCTGAGGAGCTTTCCCGCGAGCAGCGGACTGCCGTGGAGGCCGTTATCACTCGCAACTGTTCAAAGCCGGGGGCACTAATTCCAGTGCTTGAAGAAGTTCAGGAAATTCTCGGCTACCTTCCCAAATTTATCCTTAAAGAAATTGCGCTCAAATTAAGCATTCCCTTCAGTGAAGTCTGGGGCGTGGTCACTTTCTATTCCTTTTTTACCACAACGCCAAGAGGACGGCATACCGTGCGCTGTTGTTTGGGCACGGCCTGTTATGTCCGGGGGGGTAAAAACAATCTGGAAAAGCTCTCCAGCCTGCTTCACATCGAGCCTGGCGCGACAACCGAGGACAACCGGTTTTCGCTGGAGACCGTCCGGTGCCTCGGGGCCTGCGCTTTGGCGCCGGTTGTGGCAGCGGACGGGGAGACCTTCGCACAGGTCAAGCCCATGAAAATCCCTGAAATCCTGGAAGGATTCAAATAGGGCCACTGCGTAATATGAGGTTCCCCGTGGACTGGATGCCGCGCCCCGGTATCAGTTGGCGCCGGCTCTGATTTTTTACGAGTTTATCAACCTGTTGAAGTGAAGGAAAACTCGGATGAATCGATTGACTCCGGAAAGTCTGAACACACTGCGAACGGAAATGGGCCGTTTCATGGCGGTCCGTTTCATGGACGATGTCCCCGCCGGTCAACCGGCCTATCCCTATCATCTGATGTTCTGCGGCGGCACCGGCTGCCGTGCTTCCAAAAGCATGGAGATCAAGCATCGCCTGATTGAAGCCATTGAAAGCCGGCAGCTCCAGGACAAAGTCGTGCTGGTTGAAACCGGATGCATCGGCTTCTGTGCCCACGGTCCGGTCATGGTCGTTTATCCGGGAGGCGTTTTTTATCAGTATTTGAGCCCAGACGATATGGGCGAGATACTGGATCAGCACATCCTGAAGGGCTCGCCCGTGGATCGGCTCTTATACCAAGATACCGGCTCCGGCCAGCCCATTCCGCGATTGAAAGACATTCCCTTCTTTTCCATGCAGCAGCCGAGGGTCTTAAGGAACAAAGGCCGGATCGCCGCCGAACGCATTGAAGAGTATATCGGAACCGGCGGTTATTCCGGGGCCTGCAAGGCGCTGCTGGAAATGAACCCGGAGCAGATCATCAAGGAGGTCAAGGCTTCCGGGTTGCGCGGCCGCGGCGGGGCAGGGTTTCCGACCGGCCTCAAGTGGGAGTTCGCCCATCGTTCGCCGGGACCCGTCAAATACATTCTCTGCAATGCCGATGAAGGCGATCCCGGTGCGTTCATGGATTGCGCGGTTCTGGAATCCGATCCTCACGCGGTTCTGGAAGGCATGGTCATTGCCGCCAAGGCCATCGGCGCCCACCAGGGGCATATTTACTGCCGGGCCGAATATCCGCTGGCCGTAAAACGACTTCGTATCGCCATTGATCAGGCCCATGATTACGGACTGCTGGGAAAGGATATTCTGGGCTCCGGCTTTGATTTTGACCTGGATATTTATCGCGGCGCCGGCGCTTTTGTCTGCGGCGAGGAAACAGCGCTCATGACATCCATTGAGGGCAAGCGGGGAACGCCCCGGCCCCGGCCCCCGTTTCCGGCCATTCAAGGGCTATGGAAGAAACCCACGGTTCTGAACAATGTCGAAACCCTGGCCAGCATCGCTCAAATCGTCATAAACGGCGGCGCCTGGTATGCGGAGCTGGGGACCCTGCGCAGCAAAGGAACCAAGATTTTTTCCGTTACCGGAGATGTGAACAATGTGGGGCTGGTGGAGGTCCCTGTCGGCACCAGTCTGGGCGACATCGTGTTTGATATTGCCGGCGGTATAGCCAAGGGCAAAAAGTTTAAGGCCGTACAGCTTGGCGGGCCTTCCGGGGGATGCATTCCCGGTCAGCACCTGAATACGCCGGTGGATTATGAATCACTGACCCAGCTTGGGGCTATCATGGGTTCCGGGGGCATGATCGTCATGGATCAGGACAAGTGCATGGTGGATGTAGCCCGGTTCTTCATGGAGTTCTGCGCCGATGAGTCCTGCGGCAAGTGTACGCCCTGCCGGGTCGGCACCCGCAAGATGCTCGAAATTCTCACCCGAATCTGTGAAGGCAAGGGCCGCAGCGGAGACATCGAAACCCTGGAAAAATGGGCGGACATCATGCGCAATACGGCCCTGTGCGGCCTGGGGCAGACCGCCTCCAACCCGGTGCTTTCGACCCTTCGCTATTTCAGGCATGAATACGAGACTCATATCCGGGAAAAAAGGTGTCCGGCCGTGGTGTGCGCCAGTCTTTTTGACGCACCTTGCCAGCATGCCTGCCCGGTGGGGATGGAAATTCCCGATTATGTGGCCCTGATCCGGGACAGCCGGCTGGAAGATGCTTATACGGTGCTCCTGAGGACCAATCCCTTTCCCAGTATCTGCGGCCGGGTCTGTGAGCACAACTGCGAGTTAAAATGCAGGCGATCGATGCTGGATGAACCCCTTGGCATCAAGTCTTTGAAGCGCTATATCACCGATCATGCGCCCCGGCCGAAGGTTAAACCGGTCCCCGTTGTCCGCGGGGAGAAAATCGCGGTCATCGGGGCCGGCCCGTCGGGCCTGACCGCGGCCAAGGATCTGGCCCTCAGGGGATATCAAGTCCGGGTCTTTGATCAATTTTCCGAGGCCGGAGGCATGCTGCGTTGGGCCATTCCGGCATACCGTCTGCCACGGGAGGTACTTGCCCGGGAGATTCAGGATGTCTTCGATCTTGGCGTTGAATTTCAGGGTAACACGGTGATTGGCCGGGATATTTCCTGGGCAGATATTGCCGCCCGGTATCAGGCGGTCTACCTGGCAGTCGGCGCCCAGAAAAGCCTGGCCACGGATTTAAAGCCCATCGCGGGCGTTCAGGTGATAGGGGCCGTCGAATATCTTCGGGACCATCACCTGAACCGCCAGCCTCACACCGGCCGGCGCGTCGTGGTGGTGGGCGGCGGCAATGCGGCCGTTGATGCCGCCCGTTGCGCTTTAAGGCTGGGTGCGGAAGATGTGACGATTCTCTATCGCCGCGAAAAGGCGGATATGCCGGCCCAGACGGATGAGATTCTGGCGGCAGAGGCAGAGGGCATTCGACTTTGCTGTCTGGGTGCGCCTCTCCATTTTGCGGAAATGGACGGTCCGCTGAAAAAACTGGTCTGCCAGCGGATGATTCTGGGTGAATTCGATGCCAGTGCCAGACGCAAGCCGGTTCCGGCGACCGAAGACATATTTGTGCTGGAAACCGATCATGTCATTCTGGCCATCGGGCAGGAGCTGGATCTTGCAGGCGATATTCGCACCATCGGCACGGGAATCAGCCGCAGGGGGTTGATTGAAGTCGTGCCGGGAAAAAAGACCCGGACCTCTGGGACCATGATCTTTGCAGGAGGCGATGCGGTAAGAGGTCCGGATACGGTTATCGGCGCCATTTCAGACGGCCACAGGGCTGCCGAGGAAATGGACGCCGCCATCCGTGAAAAAAATGCGGAGCCGGCTTTTGAACCGCCACCTCGGGAAATTTTGAATATTCCGCGGTTGATGGAAGCACAGGCCCAGAGTAAACCACGGATGTCCGTGCCCGAAGCAGATCCGGCCCTGCGCAGAACCGATTTCCGTGAGGTGGAACTGGGGCTTGTCCCGGAGGCGGCCATGCTGGAAGCCTGCCGCTGTCTTCAGTGCAATTTAAAGGATGGGGATTGACTTTTAAAAGGAGAAGCATGGACATGGAAAACAGCCCAAAACAGGTAGCGGTGACCATTGACGGCCGCCATCTATCTGTCCCGGAAGGCATGACCATCCTGGAGGCCGCCCGGCAGAACAGCATCCGGATTCCCACCCTGTGTTATCATCCGGCCCTGTCGGCCTGGGGCGGATGCCGCTTGTGCGTGGTTGAAGTGGATGGCAGCCCCAAACTCGTTGCCAGTTGCGTCATGCCGGTGCGCGAGGGGATGGCGGTTGTCACCAGCAACGACGCCATCATTTTGGCCCGGCGCACCATTCTGGAGTTTTTGTTTGCCGAGCGCAATCACTACTGCATGATCTGTTCTCAAAGCGGCGACTGCGAGCTGCAGGCATTGGCCTACGAACTCCAGATGGATCATCTTACGGTGCCGCAGTCCTTTGAGCCTTATCCCGTGGATATCACCAGTGAATATATGGCCATCGACCAAAATCGCTGCGTGCTCTGCGGCAGGTGCGTCCGGGCCTGCGGCGAGATTGCCGGGGCCTATGTCCTCAATTATCAAAATCGCGGGATCAAGAACCAGATTGTTTTTGATATGAATGTCAGCCGTGAGGAATCTTCCTGCCTGAGTTGCGGGGCGTGCCTGCAGCTTTGCCCGACCGGCGCCATTTTCAACCGGTATCGCTCCCATCGTTCGGTCAAGGGACATGAAAAATCCGCTCGCACATCCATGCACGATTTTTGCTCCCGATGCGGTTTGATGTGTGAAACGCGCACCGTTGTCGAAAACAACCAACTGGTTCGGATCGATGGCATTCTCACCCCTGGGGATTTAGGACCGGAGCGGGGGCAATTGTGCATCAAGGGGCGATTTGAAGCACTGAAAACGCCCGGACATCGTCTGTTTCACCCAATGATGCGGGATGCGGATGGCGCCTGGAAAGAGGTGACCTGGAAAACGGCCATGGATAGGGTGGAGTGCCAAATGAGCGCAGGGCAGGGCGGGGCCTTTGGCCTTATTTCCGGACAGTGTGCCAATGAACAACTCATGATCTTCCGGGATCTCATGTTAAAGGGCTGGGCCGTGGACACTCTGGACACTCTGGATGGCCGGCTGCTCAGCACTGTTGCAAGTGCCTGGAAGGGGCTGGCGAAAAACTTTCTGGCCTTTAAAGAGGCCAATTGGCGCCGTATTCTGGATGCGGATCATATCCTCGTGGCCGGCTCTTTTGAAACCCAGCCGCTGATCGGCGGGCTGATTCGGCGGGCGATTCTGGAGAAAAGAAGCACCGTGTCTGTTTTGGGAAGCTGCGATGCGCTCAGCTCCTGGAGCACGCATCATGTGCCAGTGGCGCCGGGGAATGAATCTTTGATTACTCGGGCATTTCTGGCACAGGCGCTCAAAAGTCATAATCATCAGTTGTCTTCAGGCTGGAAACCCATTCTCTCCGAGCTTGCTTCGGTGGATGTTCAAGCCTGCCTGACTCAGGCCGGTCTTGAAAATAACGCCCAGCAGTCATTTATGGCGGCGGTGAATGTATTTGTTCAGAGCGGGAACCCGATGGTTATTGCCGGAAATGGGGTGATTGGCCCAGTGCGGGATGAGTGCCTGCGCAACCTGATGTTTTTGTCGCTGATCAAAGGTGTTTTACCTGAAAGCGCTCTGCGGCTTGTGATCCTCAAACCCCGCGGCAACAGCGCCGGAGCCCTGAAGCTCGGAATTTTGGCCGAGGCGCAGGCCGGGGAGTGGCGGCGCGGATTGATGTTTCTGGATGACGAGAATCTGGAAAAGTCATCCATCCTGGATCAGCTCAAAGGGCTGGACTTTCTGGCAGTCATCACTCCTTATTTCCCGGAAGCGCTCAAAGATCTGGCCCATGTTCTGATCCCCAGGCCCATCGGCCTGGAGGAAGATGGTTCCTATACTTCCCTGGACGGCCAGGAAATCCGCACGCTGTATGCGATCCTTCGGCGTCCCAAAGCGGTGAGCGAGTCCTGGCAAACCCTGCTGGCCTTGATGCAACGCACGGATTTTCATCCCAGTTATGCCAGGTGGAAAGACATCAACGCCAGGGTCATCGGTGAAATGCAATCGCGAAAGTGATGGAGGCGGATTCATGACAAAACCCAAAGTGGCTACGGTATGGCTGGAAGGATGCGCGGGGTGCCACATGTCCTTTCTGGATCTGGATGAAAAACTTCTGGATGTGTTCTCGGCCATCGATCTGACCATAAGCCCGATAACGGATTTCAAGGACTTTGATTTTGGTCCGTTGACCGTGGGTATCATCGAAGGGGGGATCGGCAACAAGGAACAGGAGGAAATCGCCCTTCGCCTGCGCGAGCATTGTAAAATTCTCATGGCTTGGGGGGACTGCGCGGTTTTTGGCGGCGTCAATTGCCTGCGAAATGCCATTCCGGTACCGGAGCTGATGCGCTATGCCTTTCAGGAGACGCCCAGCACAACCGATGGCGTGCTGCCGATTCATGAGGAACTGCCGGCACTTCTGGACCAGGTGATGCCGGTCAACCGGTTGGTTCCGGTGGATGTCTATGTTCCCGGCTGCCCTCCCTCCCCGGAATCCATTGCCTATTGCCTGATGGAAATCTTAAAAGGACGAATGCCGGTTGTCCTTCCCGCAAGCATGATGCATTTTGACTGAGGAGGCCGATTCCATGAACGCCAATCGAAAGATAACGATCAATCCGATCTCCCGCATTGAAGGCCACGGCAAAGTGGTGATCCATCTGGATTCAGACGGCAATGTGGCGGATGCGAAGTTTCACGTCACCCAGTTCCGGGGATATGAGCGGTTTTGCCAGGGCCGGCCTTTTGAGGAAATGCCGATCATCACCCAGCGGATCTGCGGGATCTGTCCGGTCAGTCACCAACTGGCGTCGGCCAAGGCCTGCGACGCCATTCTCGGCGTAGCAATTCCGGAAACCGCCGTGATTCTGAGACGGCTTCTGCACATGGGGCAGTTTATCCAGTCCCACGCCCTGCATTTTTTTCATCTGGCCAGTCCGGACCTGCTTCTGGGCTGGGATTCCGACCCTGAACTCCGTAATGTGGTAGGGGTGATCGGAGCCTATCCGGATTTGGCCAAAAAAGGCATTCAGCTGCGAAAATTCGGCCAGGACATCATCCGGACCCTCGGGGGGAAAAGCATCCATCCGGCATTCGCCATTCCCGGCGGCGTCATGAACGGATTAATTGAAAAGGACCGGGATCATCTGCTGACGGGGTTTGCGCAGGCTTATGAGACCTGTTACGCCGGCTTGAACTTCATCAAGGAATGGCTGGAAAAAAACCGCTCCGAAATCGAGCGGTTTGCCAATTTCACCTCAATGTTGACTGGTCTGGTGGACGATGCCGGCTGTCCGGACATGTATGACGGTAAGCTGAGAATCCAGGATTGGACGCCGGACAGCCGGCTGGATATCGATCCCGGGGATTATTTGAATCATATTGCGGAGCATGTGGAAAGCTGGTCTTATCTGAAGTTTCCCTATATCAAGGAAAAGGGATTTCCCCAGGGCTGCTACCGGGTGGGGCCCCTGGCCCGGGTGACGATGGCGGACGCCATGGGCACGCCCAAGGCCCAGGCGGAGCTGCTGCTTTACCGGGAAAAAACTCAAAATGGACTCGGTGGATCCACGCTGCTGTATCATTATGCACGCCTGATCGAGCTCATGAACTGTCTGGAAGGTGCTGAAAATCTCCTGCGTGCGAGCGCCGTTCTCGGTACGGACTTCCAAAACACCGCGCCGGTTTCAAACGAAGAGGGCGTCGGGGTCATCGAGGCGCCCAGGGGAACCCTCATTCATCATTACCGGGTGGATAAATATGGCGCTGTCAAGGATGTCAATCTGATTGTGGCCACCGGCCACAACAACCAGGCCATGAACCAATCCGTTACCATGGTGGCCAAAGAATATATTCGAGGGGGAAATGTCAGAGAAGGTATTTTAAATCGCGTCGAGGGCGCCATCCGGTGTTATGATCCCTGCCTTTCCTGCTCGACCCACGCCCTGGGCCGGATGCCGCTTGATGTTCAGATTTATGGTGCGAACGGCCTGTTGCTGGGTCGATTTCAGAAGAAATCGGAGGACTGAGCAAGTGGGTAGGCGGGAGAGGGCGTGAGCAAGTGGTTGAAGCGTTTGCGGAAACCTGGAACGGTTAATCTCTGGATCATTGGCTTTGGCAATTGCCATCGCCGGGACGACGGGATCGGGCGCCACGTGGTGGATCAGTTGATGCCGCATTATGGGGCTGTTGCAGGCGTTCAGCTACGGTCGCTTCATCAGTTGGGGCCTGAACTGGCAGAGGATCTTCAGGCGGCAAGCGGCATTGTATTTATTGATGCTGCCGTGGGATCGCAATTCAGTGGCAGAACCTGGCGCCGCATTCGGCCGGTTTCCGATATGGCCAGCATTTCACACGGTCTGACGGCAGGTGCCTTGCTGGGCCTGACGCAGCTTCTCTACGGCCGCTGCCCGCCGGCCTGGATGGTTTCCATACAGGGTAACGATTTCAGTTTTGGCGAGGGCCTGAGCCAGGCTTCAGCGGATTATGCAGCGCAGACAACCAGAGAAGTCGCCCGTGTTATCGATTGTTGCCTGAGAGAGAAAAATTGTGTGACATGGGCCGCGGCACAATAAAGCGGATGAGTTGCCAAGAAATTCGGATACGATCGCTTCGTCGCGCGATAACAAGGCTATTACGAGGTCATCATAAGGGGATATCATATGGGTGGCGTAGCAGACATTCTGGTCATTGATGATGACAAAGATCTGGTGGAGTCCATGCGAATCATTCTGGAAAGCCGCCAGTATGGGGTTCGCGTGGCTTATAATGGGAAGCAGGGGTATGAGAAAATTGAAGCCAAGATTCCGGATCTGATCATTCTGGATGTGATGATGGCAACCGATACCGATGGGTTCGATCTGGCGTATAAACTCAAGCATCAACCTGAGCACCAAAATATCCCCATCATCATGGCGACGTCATTTCCCCAGAAAATGGCGGAAGAAGGCCCGGAGAAATTTCAGCACATTCTGGGCGAATCCTGGCCCATCTCCCACTTTATCGAAAAGCCCATCGATCCCGAAGACCTGCTGATCGTCATTGAAAAAATTCTCACCGAACATAAAATGGAAACTACTCAACTTTCAGCCTAAACCCCCTGGGCGGTCCGATACGATTGCGATCATTCGGTCAGGCCGCAGGTCTGTTTTCTTGCGGGAGGTCAACCGATGCAACCGGGATATGCGCTGGTCAAGGAACAGTTGTTTTTCCGCAAGGAACTGATCGAACGGCTTCCCTGGTTGATCCGGCTCAGGTGGGCTGTGGTGGCCTTCGGTTTTGCAGGCTGTGGCGCTGTTTATTTATTCCGGCAATGGCTGCCGCTGCCTTTGATGGTACTTCTTTCAGGCGTTCTTTGCTATAATCTCCTGTTTCTGCTTATCTGGAGAAGACTCTCGCCTTTTAAATCACAAGGAATGCATTCCGACTCCGATCCATCCTTCATTCGCACCCAGGATATTCTTCGATTCAACGTTTTTGCGCATGCACAGATTTCGCTCGATCTTTTCGCCCTTTGCCTGGCGATTTGGTACTCGGGCGGCATCTGCAGCCCGCTGGCGTTGTTTGTCATCTTCCATATCATTTTGACGGGCATCCTGCTGCCGCCGGTGAGTTGCTATCTTTATGGGGTTCTGGTTTCGCTGGCTCTTGGGGGGCTTGTATGGCTTCAGCAAGGGGCGCATTCGCCCACCTTCCCGTTTTGGTTTCAGGATGTGATATTGCCTCACGATGGCAACCCGGTTGAAATCATCGTTCGCTATGCAGCGCTGGCCACGGCGGTTTTGATAACCGCTTTTCTGGTGACAACACTCAAGCTGAGCCTCAGAACCAAGGGCAGAGAACTGCTGAGGCTTTCCAAAGCACTGGACGCCAGCAATACCAAGCTGACAGCCCTCTACGAGATGGTCAAGGAAATGGGAATATGCACGGAGTCCAAGGCCTTGATGGATTCGGCTACCCGCCGGGCTGCCGGCATCATGGGGGTAAAGGCCTGCTCCATCAAATTGCTGGATGAGCAGCAGCAAAAACTCCGCTTTGCCTCAACCTACGGGCTCAGCGAAGATTATATCCAATCCAAAGAGAGCATCGATATCCAAAAAAGTCCGATCAATCGAAAAATCATCGATGGCGCTGTTTATGCCATCGGACATATCGAGGAGCGGGATTATTTCGCTTATCCGGAAGATATCCGTAAAGAAGGGATTGCGTCCCTGATCTGCCTGCCCCTTCGCGTGGAGAAGAGGGTTTTCGGGGTGTTCTGCGTTTACAGCGAGGCTGCCGCATCTTTTACAGAAAGCGACGTGCAGTTTTTTATGCTGATGGCAGACCTGACCGCACTGGAAATCGAAAAACTCAACATGCAACTTAACCGGATCTGGTTTTTGCAAAAAGCCGCTCACCAACTTCGCTCTCCCCTGCATGCGGTGATCAGCATGCTCAAGATACTGCAAAAAGGGTATCTGGGAGCAATGAACGTCAAGCAGGAAGATACCGTCTTGCGCTGTGAAAAACGCCTGGAGCTGCTGGACGGTCAGGTCAACGACCTTCTCAGCCTGAGTATCCGGCGGACCGCCCTGAACCCCGACGCACTGCATCGGGTTCATATTCCGGAGGTTCTGCGGGTTTTGTCCAGTCTGTTTGAGTCTCAGGCGCGGGCAAGGACCATCGATATCATTTTTCGGATTGATGAGAATCTGCCTGCGGTGATGGCTACAGATCGACTGTTGGACGATCTGCTCACAAATCTGATTTCAAATGCTTTGAAATATACGCCGCCGGGTGGAAAGGTGACGGTTTGCCTGACCCGAAACGAGGCAGGGGGCATCCGGCTGGAAGTGACGGATACCGGCATCGGCATTCCCGAACAGGATTTTTCGCGGTTGTTTTCAGAATTTTACCGGGCGGAAAATGCCAAAGATTTTTCCGAGAATGGGACGGGATTGGGGCTGGTGATTGTCAAGGAAACCCTGGATCAACTGAAAGGCACGATTTCCGTCAGCAGCCGCATCGGGGAGGGCAGCACGTTTGTCTGCCTTCTTCCCGCTTAAGATATTTGTATGAAAGTCCTCCTTCCTGTCCCGCACAATAGGTTTGATCAAATCTCACCTTTTCTGTTGGTCGTCGCTCATGCATATGTTATTGTTAAAAAAATATGCCGGTGCCAACTGATTTCATAGCGGGTACGTCGTATGAAACGAAAAAAACAAAGGAGATAAATATGAAACGCATTCGGATGGCCTGCCTCATTACTGTGGCAGCCAGTTTACTATGCTTCTGCTTGATGTTCGAAACCAATGTATTCGCAGCGGATCAGAACCCATGCTCCGAGGATATTGCGAATTTCTGCAAAGACGTCAAACCAGGCCGAATGGCCATCATGGACTGCCTGGAGCGGCATGAGAGCCAGCTATCCGACGTTTGCAGAGATTATGAAGCGAAGATGGAAAGAACCAGAGTAGAGTCGCGAGAAGCAGGAATGCATCAGATGAGGTTCCGTCAGGCCTGCAAGGACGATATGGCCAAATTCTGCAAAGAGGCTGTTTCTGCGCAAGGCGAGCCATTAAAATGCCTGAAGGCGCACGAAAACGAATTATCCGTCCCCTGTAATGAAAGCATAAAAGCGATGCAGAGAGAGAAAGAGAAAACCAATTAGGGCTTTCTTCGCACAAAGGGAGGGAGTATGAGGTCTTTCATAATTCTTCCCTTTGTTTCACGCACTGATAGCGCGCTTTGCATCAAGGCCACTGCGAACTGCTCTGGCCAGTCCCTGTAGGGTAAAGAGCTTATTCATGACGTGCCGTATTCCAATGGACAGGGCTTTTCTCCGGATTTCCGGGCTGGCAAACCCGGTACAGAGCGGGATTGGAAGATGTGGTTTAATCCGTAACAGCTTTGCATTTTCCGTCGAATCCAGCCCGACGGGATCATCCACTCCATCTTGTCTTCGCGAAAAAGCGTTCCCAAGTCTGCTATCAGGCTTTTCGTATCTTCAGATAGGTTAAACCGGAAGCAATCACCATCGGTACCACACCCAGAGCAATCAAGACCACATGCGACGGCATGCTCCACCATTCCAGTAGCCGGATCCGGTCTTGCCCAATGAATTCGGTACTCCGTGCATGCCAGTAACCATTTTCGAGGACATCCCATAACTGCAAAACACCTACAGGAAACAAGTTGGTAATCACCATCAGCGCAAGGCCAGCATTCAAACCCCAAAAAGAAATCTTGATAAACTTTTCCGGTACCGCCCACTGCTCCTCCGTCAGCACGTGGCGCAGGGTCAGCACCAGAAGCGCCATGCCCAACATGCCGAAAGCCCCCAGCAAAGCGGCATGACCGTGGTTCAAAGTCAATACGGTTCCGGCTTCAAAGTAGCTGACAACCGGCATGTTGATCAAAAACCCGAAGATGCCCGCGCCCACAAAATTCCAGAATCCAACTGCCATGAGAAAGTAAAAAGCCCATTTGTGCGGAATCGTTTTTTCCGGTGTCCCAGGTATTTCCTTGGTACCGGTCAATTTAATAAAATCCCAGGCATCAAGCGTTAACAGGGTGAGCGGAACCACTTCGAGTGCTGAAAACATGGCCGCCAATGCCATCGTGAAGTTGGCCTGACCCGTCCAATACCAGTGGTGCGCCGTACCGATGATGCCGCCGGATAAAAAGAGTATGGCGTCCATGTAAATGACCCGCACCACGTTGGTGCGGCGGACCACACCCAGTTGGTAAAAAGTAACGGCCACCAGAACGGTTACAAACAGCTCAAAGAAACCTTCCACCCACAGGTGGATGATCCAGAAACGCCATGTATCCACGACCGTAAAATTGGTGGTGCTGCCGAAAAAGAATGCCGGCAGATAGAAAAAAGGAATGGCGGCGGCCCCTGCCATGAACAGCAGTGCGATTTCCCTGCGCTCAGGGTCCTTAAGGGCCGGTGCGACGGCCCGGTGAAGAAGCCATAGCCAAAAGCTTAATCCAATCACAAGAATGATCTGCCAAAAACGTCCCAATTCGAGAAACTCCCAGCCCTGGTGACCAAACCAGGACCATAAACCGCCGAAAACCTGGTGAATGCCAAGCAATTCGCACAGCATGCTGCCGGCTACCAGCACGACAAGTGCCCAGAACAGCATATGAATGCCGACCGACTGCCCGCGAGGTTCATCTTGACCCAATGAGGAAGCCAGCAACAAACCACCGGTGACATAGGCGGTTGCAATCCAAAAAAGGGCCAATTGGAGATGCCAGGTACGCAAAATATTGCTCGGTAGATATTGGGCCAGATCAATACCATAAAAATTACCAGGTTCCGCGCGATAGTGCGCCAGTGCCCCGCCAATCACGACTTGCGCCAAAAAAAGCAGCGCAACAACGAGACAATACTTGATGATCGCCTTCTGGCCGGCGGTGGCACCACCTGGCAGCATGTGGGGATGAAAGTCCCGATGCTCGCCTTTCCAGCCCAGGTAGTCGAATCTGCCGAATGTAAACAGTACCAGAGCCAGCCCGGCCAGCAGCATGGCGACGCTCAGGGCGCTCCAGAGAAGGGCATCGGCCGTAAGACGGTTGCCGACCACCGGGTCATAAGGGAAGTTGTTGGTATACGAATAAGATTTATCCGGACGGTTCGTGACACTGGCCCATGCGGTCCAGGCAAAAAAAGCCGTCAATTGGCGAATCTCCTCGGGGTCGTGTATGTATTTGCTCGGTAGTCCTGCATTTGCCTTCGGCTGGAGAAAATAATCTGTCCAGACCCCGAGCTGCCGCTGATAAGAGATTTTTTCGGGATCGATGAATGTCAATTCTTTTGATACGGGATCGTAGCGATTCTCTTTGAGAAGTCCGGCAACCCTGGCGTCTATCAGTGAATGCTGCTGTTCACTGTTCAGCGACGATAAATCGATGCCTTCCAGTCTGGCAATTGCTTTGCCGGTATCGATTGATAAACCGTGAAGGTACTGCGCGGAGAAATCCGGACCCAAATAAGAACCATGGCCCCATATGGATCCATTTTGCATCAGGGCGTATTTCAAAAAGACCTGTTGGCCGGCTTCGATGTCCGTTCCGCTGAAAATGATCTTGCCGGCGGTGTCGACCACGTTTCCCGGAATCGGGGGAGCAAATCGGTAGGCTTGTATTGACATGAAGATTAAAACCGCCATGCCGCAAACAAAAACCAATATCACACTACGGCGCCACCACGGGGAAAGGGCCAGTGTGTCGGATATCTGTTGTTCCTTCATTTGGATGCCTCTCATGTTTCGGGTTAATGGTTCCTGATCGATCTATCCGATGATAACTTCATAAAAATGGGGTGTTGGGTTGCCGTCAAATAACGGCATGACCCGCTCACCCGCCTTGTCATGGGCAGGGCTGCCATGCATTGCCTGAAAAGCATCCCGATTTTCAAACTCAACAATGGCTGCGTAGTTGCCTTCCGCTAACGGTTTTAAAAGCCTTCTTCCGATAAAACCCTTAAACGTTGAAAATTGTTCGTTTGACGAGGCAAACCACTTTTGAAACTCGGCATCTTTGCCTGCTTTTATGGGCGGAAAAAAGATTAATACTACAAACATTGTGTCACCTCCGTAAGATTTAGCATTTTATGGGTGTTTTCTCGCCATCATTGCTGCGATATCTTCCTGAAGATTGGCGGTTTCTTCCGGCTTACCACACCCTTGACGGCGCAGCCGGTATTCTTGGCGGTTTCCTGACATTGAAAACAAAACATGATCACTCGCTAATGGCCTCCTGGATGGCAGCGCATAAGTCGTCAATTGTGCTGCCGTGAATACGGGCAACATCCTCCAGCGTATGGTAGGCTTGGGTTGGACAGCCCACACACAGCATCCCGCGCTTGATAAATGCGGTCGTCGCACCGGGGTGATGCTTCAGCAATTCCTTGATGGTCATTTCCGGATCAATCTTTATCATGATCGGATGATAACACCATCCATGGAGGGGATCTTTGTGCTGACGCAACGATGTGAAAAAAACAAAGAAGGTGGATTCGATACAAATAGTGCTGGAATATCAAGAATGTTCTGAGAACAGTACCAGGGAATGAGGGTCGCGGACAGTGATCTGCTCCCGTTTGGATTTAATCCAGCCTTTCTTCTCCCAGGTGCTTAGAATGCGGCTTACGGTGAAAATCGTGGTGCCGGTGTAATCCGCCAGCTCCTGGCGGCTGAGCGGAAAGTCGATTCGGATGCCGTCCTCTTCTCTGTGGCCGGACTGCTTCATGAAGCGCAAAAGCGTGCGGGCGATGCGCTGTTCCACCTGTTCAGCGCAGATTTCCAGGTAGCGGTTCTGTAAATCGTCGAGGCGATTGATGGTGCACCGGAGCATATTCATCGCCAATGGCGGATATTCGAGCATGAACTGCTCCATGATTTGTTTATCCCATCCAACGGCTTCCGTGGCGCCGATGCTTTCCGCGGTGACCGGATAATCCTTTCCCTTGAAAACAGAAATGATAGCGGTTAATTCTCCGGGCCCGATATACCGAAGGATGGCCTCTTTTCCCTGTTCATGGAGCTTGATGAGCTTGAGGCGACCCTTCAAAACAAAAAAGCATTTATAAGCCGGATCACCCTGGTAAAATAAGTTTTCCCCGGATTTGAGGCAGATACGATTTCCCCGATTCAGGATATCGGCTGCATGCGATTCCGTGATACTGAGAAAAAAGTCGGACCGACGGAAACTGTCATCGATGATAGTGTTTACATCCAATAAAAATCACTCCGGCAATGGCGACAATATTTTTTGATATCTTTCTCATATACACGATGCCTTTTTCGCGGCTCTGCCCATCACCTTTGCGACATCGGTCAGAAATCAACGCTTTTTAGGATTTTTTACGGTGCGATCGTATCCTCGTTCCATCCACTGACTTGTTGGTTAAACGGGATTCAATTATTTCTGTTTAAGTATGTCCCGTATCTCCGTTAAAAGCATTTCTTCATTTGTGGGCACGGGTGGTTGTGCTGGCGCTTCATCCTCCTTTTTCATTAATGTGTTCATTGCTTTAATAGCCATGAAGATGGCAAGAGCGATTATAAGGAAATCAAAAATGTTTTGAATGAATTTACCGTAATTAACTGTGACCGCAGCGGTTTCACCAACAGCCCCTTTAATTGTGATCGCAAGATTTGTGAAATTAACACCACCAATAAGAAGCCCAATTGGAGGCATAATCACATCTGCGACAAATGAAGATACGATTTTCCCGAAGGCAGCCCCCATGATTATACCCACCGCCATATCTACAACATTGCCTCTCATCGCAAATTTTTTAAATTCTTGTATCATACTCATAGTTGCTCCTCCTTGATCATTAAAATCATTAGTTCATCTGAAAATTGAAAATAATTTTATCCGGTTTTCATCTCCATCAATATGGTTTTTATGTCCAGTCAACGATCAAGATCAGCCGCGGATCTGGCGGCGAGACGTGAAACCGCCTACCCGGTTTAAGATATGAGTGCAAGTCATGGCGGTTCAGTCGTTATGGCTCAGGATGGAACTCAACGCAGAGCTTGGACTATTTACGAAGCCATCGCCAATCCATGCCTCCGGGCCAACCGGGTAAACATCTGTGCCAATCCGACCCCCAGACTGAAAATCGATCCGATATCGAGGTTTTTATCGGCTGTCTGATCAAAAAACACATTCAGGCTGGATTGCATCCCCTCTTCCGGCAACCAATAACATACCATGATGGGCAGTTTGGGCAGGGGATAGAGCACGACGGAGATATCCGACTGGAACTGGGGATCCACCTGTTTGCCGCTGAACATTTGCACCATATCGTCAAAGAGATCGGTGTAGCTGTCCGCCACCTGTTTCATCTGTTCTTCACATCGCTTTTGAAACAGCGGATACTGCTCCCTTCCGCATGTGAGTTCTCGAAACGACCGCCAGTCGCCGGTGGGATCAAGGCCCTTTCCGTACAGAATGTAATTGAGAAAAGGGACTGCCACCCAGGAATTGACATGAATATCTGTTGAAAACACTCCAGCCGGGGTGATACTGAAATCCTTGCCCATCACCTTGACGGTCAGCCTGTCATCTTCATAGCGCCCGCCGGAGCGCCCTGCCGCTGTCTTCAGATCGACGCCCTTGATCTGATTTTTGAGCTGTTCCAGAAAATCATCCCGGCTTTGTTCCACTTCATGCCGATTTTGCGGATCGTCGGAATAGGCATCAATGATATTCCGGTCCAGTCTGGGACATTCCGACAGCGGGCGCCGACCGGTGAATACGGCTCCGGCAAAGGCCATGCAGGTTTTCTCGCCGCACTGCCTGCAGTTGGATTTGTCCAGAAGCTTAAAAATGGTCATGGCGTTTTGGGGCTTTGGCACGATGCATACCTCCTGTTCTTTTTACGCGGTTTGAAGTCGCTTATCCGACAGACATGACAAGACTTCCAAAGCATCCGGCGATTGCCAGCATTTCAGTGGTTATGCCGGGATGTCTGGCCATATCGGCATGATATATCCGTGTCGTGTAACGGGCCGACAGCTCTTCCGGCAGATGTTCGATGGCGGTGACGCCCTGGTCGCACAGGGTAAAGGCGCGTTCGATTGCGTTTTCCAGCTCGCGGATGTTTTCCGGCCAGTCATGGGCCATCAGTAGGGAACGACGTTAAAGCTGTTCGTTTCATTTCTTCCACTTTGAAACGGGCTTCTGATTTCATCCGTTAAGGAATTCAAATCTTCATAAGAGGCTTTTTTAAAAGCTGCCGGTAGCATTTTGATATGACCTTCTTTGAATTGTCAGACATCTCCAAATGAACAGATTGTCTGTCGGGCGTACCCGTAGACTTTCAGATTATGCTTCCGGTTGTAATATCGGGGAGGCATCCTGAGTAATCCCTCGCAACCTTCCAAATCATTGTCAGAAGGACGATATCGTGGAAGCATCAACGAAGAGGTGCTAAAAATGCTATCACAGATGAATACTATGATCAAAATATATTTAATGCGGATAGTTATCCCAGAAATCCTGGCCGGGGATTCATTCCAGAAGAGCATTGACTCGCCCCGATGGGGATTTACTCAGTGCGCGACCGCATATCGAACGGGTAGTCAAGACCCTAAGAAAGCGACCGTTGTTCAATGTACGGTGCCGGATACGATGGCGCTGAGGTCATTGACAAAGTCAAGTCATGAGGCTCTTATTTTCGCAAAATTCTCTTGATCTCAACTATCCCATGTTGCGTTCCGGCCTTTGAACTGGTATTGATTTTGTCGAATGCATCCAGCGCGGAGAGATAGCTCAATTGAATATTTTATGCCGCCTGGAATGAATTGCAAAGGACTAATAGGTATATGAGCGGACCAAAAAGTGGAACCTGGTTGTTTGCAGAATTTTATCAGGCAGAAAATGCTAAAGATTTATCGGAGAATGGGACGGGATTGGGGCTGGTGATGGTCAAATAAATCAATAGATGGATTTAGCCTGTACCAGATTAAACAAAAAAAGGTAATATCATGCACAATGTGGCTTCGGACCGGGAAGTCGAACCGAAACGCGAACCCGGTAAAGAGAGAAAACTAATCGGAGACAGGGGAGATTTTTTTCTTAACAAAATTCAGGGGGAGGCCGGTGTGAACATTTCGGCCTGTTATCAATGCGAACGCTGTACCAATGCCTGTCCGGTCAGCCATTATATGGATATCAAGCCTCACCAGGCCATGCGGTATATCCAGTTGGGATGGCGCGAGGAACTGTTAAAATCATCTACGATCTGGGTATGCCTATCATGCGAAATGTGTACGACCTATTGTCCCAATGAAGTGGATGTGGCTGAAACCATCAATCATTTGCGCAATATGGCGGCTCACTCGTCCATAACTCCCAAATATAAAAGTCTTGCCATATTTCATCAAACATTTCTGGATGTGCTTATAACGTCCGGCAAAGTAAATGAATTCCGGTTGATGAGCGCTTATTATTCAAAGCCGGATATTCTGAAGGAAAAAATGAAAGAAGGAACTTTAAAAGAAGAAATTCTATTGGGCATGGCTTTGTTGCGTAAAGGCAGGCTCAAGCTATACACGCCCAGATCCAGGGCGATCAAGGAACTTCAAAAAGTCGATAGATAATCAGATTCGCGGAGAAATCGTTTAATGAAATTATCTTTTTATCCGGGTTGTTCCCTGGAAGGGATGGCCAATGATTATGCACGGTCCATTATAGCGGTTTTCATGGAACTGGAGATCGAATTGATTGAAATCGAAGATTGGTCCTGCTGCGGAGCCACGGCAGCCCACAGCATCAGCGAATCGATGTCGGTACTTCTGCCTGCAAGGAATCTGGCTGCCGCGGAGAAATTGGGGCTTGATATCGTTTCTCCATGCGCCATGTGTTTTAATCGTCTGCGGTTTTCTCAGCAGATGATCCGGAAAAGGCTTTTTGATATCCCCTGGCCGGTAACTGGAGATATCCAGGTCCATGATATGACGCGTTTTTTTGCAGAGCCATTGATGATAACGTCGATAAAAAAACGGCTTTTAAAACCTTTAAGCGGGCTCAAAGTGGTCTGCTACTATGGCTGTCAGATGGTGCGTCCTCCGAAAATCACCGGTTACACGGATTATGAAAACCCTCAAACCCTGGATCATATTGTTGCTGCGGCAGGCGCTGAAGTGATAGACTGGTCATACAAATCAACGTGCTGCGGCGCCAGCATCGGTATTGCCCGCAGGGAAATCAGAGAATCCCTTACGAGCAGAATTTTACAAAAAGCAGAGCAAGCCGGGGCGGAAGCCATTGTTGTCTCATGTCCTTTGTGTCAGTCCAACCTCGATATTTTCCAGAAAGATCGGCCGAAAAGACGCATCCCGGTGTTTTATTTTACGGAGCTGCTTCGTTTGGGTTTTAACCAGATCGGCGATCCGCATTGGTTTAAAATGCATTTTACGGATCCTGTTCCGCTTTTAAAGACAAAAGGGCTGTTATAATCATTATGGAATCCAGTCTTAAAAACCCCGTGGGAAAGGTGATCGTTGTCGGCGGCGGCATTGCTGGCATTCAGTGCGCCATTGATCTGGCGGATACGGGTTTTTTTGTTTATCTTGTTGAAAAGACGCATTCTCTTGGCGGTACAATGGCGCGTCTGGATAAGACTTTTCCCACAAATGACTGTTCTACCTGCATGTTTTCTCCAAAACTGGTACAGGCGGCCGGCCATGCGAATATCCAGATAATGCCCTTGAGCCGAATTCTTGAATTAAACGGAAGCCCTGGGCGGTTTACAGCTAAAATTGAAAAATTGCCCCGTTATATTGATGAAGAAAAATGCATTGCGTGCGGCAAATGCGCTGAAAAATGCCCCATGAAAGTCCCCGATCCGTTTAACGGGAAACTGGGAACGCGTAAAGCCGCTTTTTTGACATTTCCCCAGGCGGTTCCATTAAAATATGCCCTGGATGCTGAAAATTGCCTTTATTTAACAAAGGGGAAATGCGGAATCTGCAAGAGAATCTGTCCGGCCCAGGCTGTTGACTACGACCAAAAACCTGAAATCCTGCAAATCAGCGCCGGTGCGGTTGTGATTTCAACGGGTTTTGAGCTGGCTTTAACGGTAAAGGAAGGTGAGTTCGGATACGGAAGATACCGGAATGTGGTAACGTCCCTGCAGTATGAACGGATGTTATCCGCCACGGGTCCTTATGCCGGTCATCTTCTGCGACCCTCTGATGAGAAAGTCCCACGGAAAGTTGCCTGGATTCAGTGTGTACTGTCACGGGATTCTGCCAGAAACAGGCCTTTTTGTTCTTCGGTCTGTTGCATGCAGGCTGTAAAGCAGGCTGTATTAACGCGCAGCCATGAACCGGATACGGAAGCGACCATATATTTCATGGATATCCGGGCCCATGGCAAAGGATTTGATGACTACGTTGATCGTGCCCGTAATCAGCACGGCGTGCAATACCGGCGATCCATGATTTCTCAGATTTATCTGAACCCTGAAAATGACAATCTGATCATTGAGACATTTGATCATCACTTAAATCGAAAAAAGGAAGAGGAATACGATCTTGTCGTTCTGTCAAGCGGTTTAAAGCCATCACGTGCCTTTGCCGACCTTGCAAAACAAGTTGGGCTTGTTACGAATCCTTACGGGTTTTTATCTGCCGAATTTGACGAACCCGTGGCAACTTCCCGGCCCGGCATATTTGTGTGCGGCGGCATTGAAACGCCCAAAGACATTCCCGAAACCATCATCCAGGCCGGAGCGGCCGCGGCCGAAGCGGCCATATTCCTTAGTTCTGCAAGAAATACCGAGATTGTTGTTGAAAAAAAACCGGATGAAAAACCCATTGACACCGAGCCCCGGGTGGGCGTGCTGATTTGTCATTGCGGTACCAATATCGCCGGTGTTGTGAATATTCAAAAAGTCCTTGAGGATGTAAAAACCCTTCCACAGGTTGTTTTCGCCACCGATTTCATGTTTACCTGCTCCACTGAAACCCAGTCGAAAATTATCGAGCTGATAAAAGAGCACCGCCTGAACCGGGTTGTGGTGGCGGCTTGTTCGCCGAAGACGCATGAACCCCTGTTTCAAAATACGTTGAAGGATGCGGGTTTAAATCCATACTTATTTGAACTGGCAAATATCAGGGGCCAGTGTTCCTGGGTCCATGGAAATGATCCTGAAAAAGCCACCCGGAAATCAAAGGAGCTGATACGGGCAAGCGTGGCCCGGGCCATTCAATTGGAGCCGCTGTATGACAAATCCTTTCGGGTAATTAATGAAGGATTGGTTATCGGCGGGGGAGTGGCCGGTCTGAGCGCAGCACTGACCATCGCAGACCAGGGATTCAAAGTGCATCTTGTGGAAAAAAGCGATCATCTTGGCGGTTTTGCAAGAAATCTGAAATTCACCTTGGAAGGAAATTCCCCGGCAAGGTTGATCCGTTATCTGATGGAAAGAATCGTTCATCATGCGAACATTTCAGTTTATTTAAAAAGCAGGCTTGTGTCCCATAGCGGACATTCGGGAGCATTTAATGGAGTCATTCAAACAGAGGATGGGCCGGTCGATCTTCGGTACGGAGCGGTCATTGCCGCTACGGGAGGCCAGCCGTATGAACCCCGTGAATATCTTTACGGAAAGGATGAGCGGATACTGACTCAGGTCGAGTTCTCAAAACGCATCCTGGAAGATCCGTCCTGGGCGCAACAGCTCAACAGCGTCGTGATGATCCAGTGTGTCGGATCACGCGAGCCGGACTTTTCCTATTGCAGCCGGGTGTGCTGTTCCGCAGCCGTGAAAAACAGTATCAAGCTTAAAGAAATGAATCCCGGTGCTAAGGTCATCGTATTATATCGGGATATCAGAACGTTTGGATTCAAAGAACTCTATTATTTAAAATCAAGGCAGGAAGGCGTTCTTTTCTTTCGGTATATCCCGGAAGAAAAACCGAAGGTTTATGATGTTGACGGCAAATTGATCGTCGATTTCACGGATCGAAGTTCTCACCAGGACTTTCGTGTCGAGCCCGATCTGGTGGTGTTAAGCACCGGGATTCGGCCTGACGAAGGCTCCAGGCAGATCTCCCGCCTCCTGAAACTTCCGACGACCGACGAGGGCTTCTTTCTGGAAGCCCATGTAAAATTAAGGCCGGTGGAATTTGCTTCCTCCGGGATTTTTCTGGCGGGATTGGCCCACAGTCCCAGATTTATTGAAGAGTCCATTACCATGGCCAAAAGCGCCGGGCAGCAAGCCATGAAAATCCTGTGCAAGGAGATGATGACAACTTCCGCGGCAATTGCTGAAGTTGATCCGGATAAATGCGCTGCATGTCTGGTTTGCGTACGCGTGTGTCCTTATGGGGCGCCGTTTATCAATAGAGAAGGCGTATCGGAGATTCCTCCGTCCGCATGCATGGGATGCGGAATCTGTATTTCGGAATGTCCTGCACGGGCAATCGTTCTCAGGCACTGTACCGACGATCAATTGATTGCCAGTATCGATGCGCTGCTTGACTTTCAGAAATAAACACGACAGCATGCAATTATTTTTCTTTTTCGGTGTTGTCATGATTTACTGAATGAAATAAATGATTATTCTTATTTTGAGTAGTTCTTCACGTATTGGATCGGTTTGGCACGACGGGCAACCGGCGTTCCGGCTGTGACTTGGTCACCAGAATGACGAGGATAAAATACCATGAAAGAGCTTACTTGCATCCTGATCCTGTTACCGTTTCTGGCTGCGTTGTGCTGCTTTTTGGCCATATCCAGCCGGATCAGGTCATTCATTGTTCTGGCAACCGGCTGCATTCTGATCGCAAGCTCGCTGCTCCTGATTTCCTATGTCCCCTTCGCATTTTCACCTCAAACCACTTTCGGCGTTGGGGTGCACGGTCTCATTCAGGTTCCGGACTTTATTCTGATGTTTGCCATCCTTTATTTCGGATTCAAGCATCGCAGCCTGTTGGTTATCATTCCAGCCGCTCTTCAGATTGTTCTGGTGACCTGGTTCGAGGTTTTTATGATTCAGGGACACCCCGCCACGCAGGCTTTTTATTGTGACAACCTCTCGCTCATCATGGTGCTGATCATTTCCATCATCGGCTCGATCATCTGCTTTCAAGCCCTTCCCTATATGAAAAACCACGAGGAACACCTGCATTTGTCAACCACCCGGCAGCCCCGGTTTTTCTTTGTCATGCTGTTTTTTCTGGGTGTCATGAACGGGCTGGTGCTGTCAAATGATACGACCGTGATCCACTTCTTTTTTGAAGCCACCACACTCTGCTCGTTTCTGCTCATCGGGCATGACGGAACCGAAACGGCTATCCGGAATTCCGTGAGGGCGTTATGGATAAACAGTTTGGGTTGTCTGGCTTTTGTTGTGGCGCTGATGATGATCTACCAGAGCCTGGGCAGCATCGACATGCAGCAGATTATCCGAACGCCTCCCGGCGCGGGTCTTTCCTTTCTACCCCTGGCGCTGCTTTGTGTCGCATCGTTCACCAAATCCGCTCAATTTCCCATGCAAAGCTGGCTGGTAGGCGCCATGGTCGCGCCCACACCGGTCTCCGCCTTGCTCCATTCCAGCACCATGGTCAAGATCGGTGTATACCTGGTGCTTCGACTGGCTCCGGCCATGCAGGGCAGTTTTTTAAGTCAATGCATCGCCATTTTCGGCGCATTCACATTTCTGGCCGCTGCCGGGCTGGCGGTCGGGCAGAGCAACGGCAAAAAAGTGCTGGCCTATTCCACCATCAGCAATCTGGGGCTTATTTTCGCCTGTGCCGGCCTCAATACGCCGGAGTCCATCACCGCCGCGATCCTGCTCATCATTTTCCACGCCATCACCAAGGCCCTGCTTTTTCTCTGCGTGGGGACGATCGAGCAGCATATTGAAAGCCGCGATATCGAAGACATGCGCGGCTTGTATGCCAGAATGCCCCTGACGGCGCTCATTACGGTGATGGGTGTAGTGATGATGATCATGCCCCCTTTCGGCCTGCTCCTCGGCAAATGGATGGCCATGGAGGCTGCTGCCGGGAATATTTTTGTCATCATTCTGGCGGCCATCGGCAGCGCGCTGACCGCCATGTACTGGGCCCGGTGGGCGGGAACGCTGATGAGTGATCCGTTTGCGGGAAAGTTCACGCTCGAAAAACAGTCCGCGGTCACTTGGGCTGCGTTGTTGTCGCTTTGCGCGGGCGCGGGGATTCTGAGCATTTCCGTGCCCTGGCTGTATGCGGGGTTGTTCACCCCGTCGATGACCCTGAATTATGTGCCGCCCTATACCCTGAATGAAGGCATTCTTGAGAATTCTTACGGCGTTTTTGCGGTCTTGCCCCTTTGCCTGATCGCTGTCCTGGGTTTTTTGCAATCGATCTGGGCTGTGAGAGGGGCGACCAAGGCGCGTATCTGCTCGCCCTATCTTAGCGGCATTCAGACCGCGGAGCCCAGGGTCTTTGTGGGACCCATGAATCAACTGGTTAAAGCAGAGGCCGGAAACTATTATCTTTCGAACATCTTCGGCGAAAAGAAGCTGACGATCTGGATCAACCTGGCTGCCGGCGTGCTGCTGACCCTGATTGTGGGAGGTGCGCTATGACAACAAGCCAGGGCATTCTGATACTTGCCGGCCTGGCTGCCGGCCCCCTGCTCGGCGGTTTGATCGCGGGTCTTGACAGAATTCTGACCGCTCGCTTCCAGTCCCGAATCGGCCCGCCGTTGTTTCAGCCGTTTTATGACGTGATCAAGCTTTTTGGAAAAGAGAAAGTGGTGGTAAACGTCTGGCAGGCATTCTGTGCCAACGCCTATCTGACGGCTGCTTCCATTTCGGTGGTTCTTTTTTTCCTCGGCTCCGACCTGCTGCTTATCCTGTTCATTCAGGCTGTGGGTGCGGTCTTTCTGGTCGTGGGCGCCTTTTCTTCCACGTCGCCTTACAGTCAGGCGGGCGCTCACAGGGAGCTTCTGCAAATGCTCTGCTATGAGCCCCTTCTCATATTTGTGGCTGTGGGCATCTACCTTTTGACCGGCAGCTTCAAAATCGAATCCGTCCATGCCATGGACCAGCCGCTACTGCTGAAACTGCCGTTTATGTTTGTTGTTTTGAGTTTTGCTCTGACCATCAAACTTCGCAAGTCGCCTTTTGATTTATCCACCTCGCACCATGCACATCAGGAACTCGTCAAGGGTCTGCTCACGGACTATTCGGGACGGTACCTGGCGCTGACCGAAATCGCCCACTGGTACGAAACCGTGCTTGTCCTGGGGCTTTGTTCCCTGTTCTGGGCCACGAACCCGGTGGGCGCGATTCTGCTCGTTGGAATCACGTATTTCCTGGAAATCTGGATCGATAACGTTTCCGCCCGATTGAACTGGCGCTGGATGCTCGGATACGGTTGGGCCATGGGCATGTCGCTGTCCCTGGTGAATCTTGTCTGGCTGTATGCACGATAGGGGTATTATCAGATATGTTTAAAAGAATCCTCACAAAAGCCCGGACCCTGTCGCCCTGGGTGCTGCACTTTGATTGTGGCAGTTGCAATGGCTGCGACATCGAAGTCCTGGCCTGCCTGACTCCGGTTTATGATGTGGAGCGGTTCGGCATGATCAATGTCGGCAACCCCATGCATGCGGATGTTTTTCTTGTCACAGGCACGGTCAATCACCGGAACAAGAAGGTTCTGCGTAATCTTTATGATCAGATTCCGGACCCCAAGGTGGTTGTGGCCATCGGAGCCTGCGGCCTTACAGGCGGTATTTTCCGGGAAGCCTACAACGTGGTTGGCGGCGTGGACAAAGTCATCCCCGTGGACGTTTATGTCCCGGGATGTCCCGCAAAGCCCGAAGCCATTATCGACGGCGTGGTTCTGAGTTTGGAAAAATTCAAGGAAAAGGCCAAAATAGCCGAATCCTTGCGCACGGAAAGCTCCGTGGAGGAAGAATCATGATAGGACAGGTGATTGCCATCAGCCCGGAAAATGTGGTGGGCGAAACCGCGAAGATGAAAGTCGAGGGCTACCGGTTCGTGACGTTATCCTGTGTTGAACTTGACGAGACAACGGTGGATATCCTGTATCACTTTGACAGGGAGTTTCAGTTGAAACACTTTCGCCTGACCGTGCCAAAAGATGCTCCCGTGCCAAGCATTTCTCCGGTCTATTTTGCCGCCTTTCTGGTCGAAAACGAGATACAGGACTTGTTCGGTATCCGCTTTCAGGGGCTGGCCATTGACTACGACCGCACGCTGTATCTGGATGAAGATGTGAAGAAGACGCCTTTTTGCAAATATGTGGTGATCAAAACAGCCCCTTTGTGTGAAGTCCCGGGAGAGAAGGCATCATGACAAAGACGATTATTCCTTTTGGACCCCAGCATCCGGTATTGCCGGAACCGGTGCATCTCAAACTCACCCTGGAGGACGAGGTCATCACGGAAGCCATTCCCGCCTTCGGGTTTGTGCACCGGGGTCTTGAGAAACTGGCGGAAATCCGGGATTTTCATCAGATGGTCTACGTGGTGGAACGCATTTGCGGCATCTGTTCGATGATTCACGCCATGTGCTACTGCCAGGGCATCGAAGAGATGATGGGTATTGAAGTGCCGCCACGGGCCAGGTTCCTGCGGGTCATCTGGTCCGAATTGCATCGGATCCACAGCCATCTCCTGTGGCTGGGGCTTTTTGCGGACAGTTTCGGATTCGAGAGCCTTTTTATGCAATGCTGGAAAATCCGGGAAAAAATTCTCGACATTGACGAAGCCACCACCGGCAACCGGATTATCATCTCTGTCTGCGTCATCGGCGGCATGAGAAAGGATTTGAGTCCGGAACAGGTTAACTGGATTCTTTCGGAACTTAAAGATGTCGAAAAGGAGATCAAACGGCTGGAAACCACGATCATGACCGACTACACCGTGCAGAAACGCACGGTGGGAAAGGGGTCTCTGACCGGAAAACAGGCTTATGAACTGGGACTGGTCGGCCCGACCCTTCGCGCCAGCGGAATCGCACAGGATATGCGGATGCTCGGCTACGCAGCCTTCAACGAAATCGATTTTGAGCCGGTGGTGGAAACAGAGGGCGACTGCTATGCCCGGTGCAAGGTCCGCTTTCGCGAAACCCTTCAGAGCATCGATCTTATCCGGCAGGCCATGGCCAAATTGCCGGAAGGGGAATTGGCCGTCAAAGTCAAGGGCAGACCCGAGGGCGAGATTATTTCCAGGGTGGAACAGCCGCGTGGCGAGGTGTTTTACTACATCAAGGCAAACGGCAAGAAAAATCTGGAACGGCTCCGGGTCCGGACTCCGACCTTTGCCAATGTGCCCGCACTTTTGGCCATGCTGCCCGGCATGTGGCTTTCAGACGTTCCGGTGATCGTCCTGTCCATTGATCCCTGCATCAGTTGCACGGAAAGGTAAAAGGGGAAACAGTCATGTTCAAGATGACGCCAACCATCCTGAGAAATTTCGTCGGCAAGCGCGCTACCCGGCGCTATCCCTACGATGTCAGACCCCCCTTTGAAAATGCCCGGGGCGAGATTCATAACGACATCCGGATCTGCACATTCTGCGGTGTCTGCGCCGCCAAATGCCCTTCCCAATGCATCACGGTGGACAAAAAGGCCGCCACGTGGTCCTGTAACCCATCGGCCTGCGTCTATTGCGGCGTATGTGTCGAATCCTGTCCATCCGGCAGCCTTCTACAGAAACGCGACTACCGCAGGCCGGTCCGGGAGAAGGAAATGATTTTCCTGAGAGGTGAGATCAAAAAAGAAGTGGCGGCTTCGTAAACGTTCATGACGCATATCATGTCGCCCCCGAACATGAAAATAATACTTTCCCCCTTTGGAAAATGGGGATTGAGGGGGATTTTTATGCAGGGTTGCCGCTTGCCAAAAGATCTTTTGACCCCCCTGGCCCCTTCCGTTGCGTACACTCCAGTAAATGTTGCTTTAAAGTATATTTAAAGGCTTTTAAGATGCTTTAAAACAACATTTATTCATGTTTTTTTTTGACTGACCCACGGATCCAATCTGGACGACCATCCACGCAATCATGCCATTCTGGCAAAAGGTCGGGACTGGCGATTAAGCCCGGCATTTGACCTGACCCCCACGCCCATGATCGCAGTGGAAAGGCGCGATCTCGCGATGGCGTGCGGTAGCGCCGGACGCTACGCCAATCGCAAGAATCTTCTGAGCCAACATGGCCGCTTCCTGCTATCCGAAGAAGACGCGATAGCCTTTCTCGATCACATCGTCGAGATTGTGCGAAGCGCATGGCGGCCAATCATGCGACGATCGGGTGTCAGCGAATCCGACTGCGAAGCGATCTCCACAGCTTTCCTTTACGAAGGATTTTTTTACGAATAAGCGGCAACTATTTGAAACCGAATAGCAACGACATTCCCCCAAACCGGATCCTATTCACCCATGAGATGTTCGACGGTATAGGGGCAGATTTCCGGGAATGCGGATTCCGGAAGGCCACTTTCGGCTGAGATCAAGAGAATCAATTCCGGATTCTTGAACTTCAGTTGTACATCCTGCTGATGCGGCGATCAGGCAAGCGAAGATTCACAGGCACATGGCTATCTTGGGTTATAGGAGTGAAACAATGAGCAGCAGCATGACGCACAGAAAGCCGCCGACCTTCTGCACAGCTACCAGGCTGCACAGGTGCGCCACGATTTGTCAATTGTGCAAAATGATAATCCCCATACACATGGGTAAAATACAGCGCCCGCCTCAAGAAACTCTAGACAGAATGGTTCATTTTGTCCAGTGTTGGAATGGCCGGATATTATAGAAAAACCGCTACCAATCCAGAGCGGTTTGAAAAAACTTTTGGGTTCAGAACCGGAGAAAAAAACACCAGCCAATAGAGAGTTAAACCTTTGCTGATGGTACCTGATTATATACACAGATATCTGGCTCTTCGGTTTCCAAATTACCGTCCTGAAGCTGTAATCAAAAAAAAACATATCCATGGTATGGAACAATCCAGTAGAAATTCCCGTCGGTGGAAAGAGTCGGACTGTATTGCAACTCTACCCAAAAATGTGTGGTTCCATCAAGGAGCAGAATGTCAGGGATATTGATTGTCAAATTGTTGGATAGTGTTGATGCTGCACATGAAAAGGAAGGATCGTTTATAATAGCATAATCTGTCAATTTAAAAGAAATTAAATTAGCATATCCCGTATTGGAATCATAGGTTGACGTATTGGAATCATAGGTCAAATCTGCCCAAAGCGATAGGGTTCCCGATGCCGGATTGACAAGGGAAAGATAAGGTATATGAAGCAATAAATTTCCATCTAAAGTTGCCGTGCACACTGTTGGTGTTGGCGTTAATGTTCCGTTGGCGTAGATCCGCTGTGCATAGATGTCGCCATTGAAAATACTTCGGTGATCCTCCCATGTGATAATGGCTCCACCACTGCCATCGCTGGTTATGGCTGGAGAATACTGATTGTTTGCCGCAGTACAGATTGCCACGCCGGTTGCCGTCCATTGAACCGCGCCACTGGCATTGATCCGCTGTGCATAGATGTTGAAATTTCTAACATTACGGCTATCAACCCATGTGATAATGGCTCCGCCACTGCCACCGCTGGTTATGGCGGGAGGGGGGTGATATTTCTCATCTGCCGCAGTAAAGATTGCCACGCCGTTTGCCGTCCATTGAACCGCGCCACTGGCATTGATCCGCTGTGCATAGATGCCGTAATTACTACCACTTCTGTACTCACCCCAAGTGATAATGGCCCCGCCATTGCCATCGTGAGTTACGCGAGTTATGGTGATAAAAGGAGAATAATTATGCAGACTAATTTCCGTAGTACAGATTGCCACGCCGTCTATTGGCCATTGAACCGAGCCGCTGGCATTGATTCGCTGGGCAGAGATGCTGAAATTACTATCGCTACGGTTACTCCACGTAATAATGGCTCCGCCACTGCCATCGCTGGTTATGGCTGGAGAAAAATGACTGTTTGCCGCAGTACAGATTGCCACGCCGGTTGCCGCCCATTGAACCGCTCCGCTGGCATTGATCCGCTGGGCATAGATGTCTATTTTACCGCTACGTAAATCACTCCAAGTGATAATGGCCCCGCCACTGCCATCGCTGATTATTATAGGACTATACTGACCATTTGTCGCAGGACAGATTGCCACGCCGTCTACTGGCCATTGAATCGAGCCGCTGGCATTGATTCGCTGTGCAAAGATGCGGGCACGATTCACACGGACACCCTCCCATGTGATAATGGCCCCGCCGCTACCATCACTGATTATGGCTGGATAAGCCGGAAAATCATTTGACGCTGTAGAGATCGCCACGCCGTTTGCTTGCCATTGAACCACGCCACTGGCATTGATCCGCTGTGCATACATGCGGCCACTAACACTGCCTCCTTCAACCCATGTGATAATGGCCCCGCCACTGCCATCGCTGGTTATGGCGGGATCGGAGGGGACATAGTTCTCATCTGGCGTTGTCCTGATCGCCACGCCGTCTACTGGCCATTGAACCGCTCCGCTGGCATTGATCCGCTGTGCATAGATGTCGTAAATACTACCATTACGGCGGCCATCATTCCATGTGATAATGGCCCCGCCACTACCATCGCTGATTATGATGGGTGTGGTATAATAATACGGATCATTTGCCGCTGTACAGATCGCAGTGTTTACTGATGGGTTACTTGACCATTCAGCATGAACATAGCCAGCACATACATTGCAACAAATAAAAATAACGAGTGATGCCATTAGACTTTTTTTTGAGGTCATATTCTTCTCCCTTTTATTGATATTTTTTTACATATAACAAATTGTGAATATATATAATAAATAGTCCTGTATGATAGTTCTGAATCAATTTTTAACTAGAATAAAACAGGCTTCCCTGAGAAAACCTTAGACAAAAGGGATCATTTTGTCCAATGTTCAAAAACACGACCCAGCATTTACGCGGTTTCGTGGGAGGTCATAGACCCCAAACACTAGACAAAATGATGAACGACCGAAAACGGACAGCTTTTTGAAGTCTGCGATTCATCGCCACGTGTGTGGGGAACCAAAAATATTCTATATGAACGGTATCCTGGTCGATCAATATGTAATTCGGCAGTGTTTCCATGCTCCTATAAGCTGTGAATTTCGTACCGCGATCATAGTCTCTTGTCGATTCCGACAACACTTCCATTCACCACCGGGTTTGCGATAATCTCTTAACGGCCTTCGGCAAGTTTCAGCTCCCCACATACAACGACAATATCTGGATGAGAAATTGACATTAACCCAGTATGAATTTCAGCGGGTTAAGTCAATAATAATTTCTTCTGCTTGATAAACCCGCTTCCTTTTTAGTGATTCAGAATCGTTTTGGGGATTTTGATGACAAACTGAGAACCGTGACCGGGGACGGAGGCAACGTTGATGGAGCCGCCATGCTGAGAGATGATTTTTTGTGAAATGAACAGCCCCAGGCCAGTGCCCTTGATGCCTTTGGAGGAAAAAACAGGGTAAAGAGCTTTTCCCGGGTTTCCCGGTCCATGCACGTGCCGGTATCGGTGATTTCAAAAAGGATGTGGTCGGGATTCTGCTTGACCCCGAATATCACCTGTTTCTGTTTTTCCGCAGTATCCCGATTGCAGGCATCCATGCCGTTTTCAGCCGCAACCACGGAATAGCCCAGGTCTTCTAAAAACACCGATCTGACCTGAATATCTCCGCCGCTTTCCTTGCGGCAATTTATTAATCTTGATCATCGGCATGATATTTGCCATACAGGACAGGGTGTTGTTAATATCAAGAAGGAATTGCGGGAAAAACGATTGCTCATGATAGAAATTCACTCGATCCCATCCTCGGAACCCTTATGCGTCATCATTGGTGCCGGTCAGCAGCGTTGGCCAGGCTGGATACCCACTCAACAAGAAGAGCTGGATCTGCTGCAACCGAAAAACTGGAACTTCTCTTTCCGTTCCCTGCTCCTGGACCATCGGAACCAGGGCGGAAATATTGAATCCATATCATTGATTGTTGATGCCAGAAAGCCGCTTTGATAGTGCGGTATTAATAACATTTCAAAAGAAAGGAACGAATATGGCTAAAATGACAGAACGTATGAAGGAGCTCTTTGACAAGGTCCGTCCCGTGGTGCTTTCCACGGCAAGTAGTGACGGTATTCCCAACGCGGTTCCGATCGGGGCGAAAAAAATCATCGATGATGAGACCATTCTCATATCCGACCAGTTTTTCAACAAAACCCTGGCCAACATGAAAGCCAACCCCAAGGTTGCGGTTACGTATTGGGAAGGGCGTGAAGGATACCAGTTGAAAGGCACTGTCACCATCGAAACCACGGGTCAGCGATTTGAAGAGACGGCCCAGTGGATTGAGGAAATGAGTAACAAGGCAGGATTTCCCTTGAAATCCAAGGGTGCCATCATTTTAAAGATCGAAGAAATCTACGGAATTGCGCCCGGACCTGGCGCAGGCAAACAACTGGCATGAATAGTTTTTCAGCTTCAGATATGCGATCCAACTATCTGAACACGCGAAATGGATATTTATGGCTGGTGTCTTGCAGCCGGATAAGTGCTGATAATCGGGTGGCGGCTCTTTTCACAGTTGCTCCTGCGGTGGTATGACATGCCTTTGTAAAGGGGATCTCTCTGTTTCATCTTTCCCCTGACAGATGTGAGGTGTCAGGGGAAAGCGAAAATGGACAGGCAGTATACGCTCTTTTTGCATCTGGGACAGGCAACACACCGACGCTGCATCGCGCCATAGGTTTATGATATCACTGGCTGAGCAGCCGTTCGATACAGGCCTTGAGGTCTTTAATTTTAAAAGGTTTGGGAAAAAAATCATCCACTTTCCCACGTACGGCCTCGATGGCCGAATCCATACTGGCAAAGGCTGTGATCATGATCACCTTGGTGGCCGGAGATTCTTTTTTCACGATTCTCAGCACTTCCATCCCGTCAATACCTTTCATTTTCAAATCCGTGATGATCACATCAAAAGACTCTTCCTTTAATCTGTCCAGTGCCGGGGCTGCGCTCAAAAATGTTTCCACATGATAACCGTCTTTTTCGAATGTGGCTTTGATCATTTTGCCCACGATATTCTCATCATCAATCACAATGATTTTATGACCGCTCATCCCCTTGTCTCCTTTTTTTTATATGCTGGCAATTCGATGGTAAAACAGGTTCCCATGCCCAGTTCGCTGTGGACCCGGATGTTGCCCTGATGGTTCTGGATGATGCCGTAGCTGACAAACAGGCCCAGCCCGGTGCCACTGGCTTCTTTCGTGGTAAAAAACGGATCAAACACATGTGGAAGAAATTCAGGGGGAATACCCTTCCCGGTGTCCTTTACCTCGATTTCCACATGATCTGCATCAGCTCCCAGGCGGGTGGCAATACTGAGTTCATCCCCGGAGGTCGCGGCCTGTATGGCGTTGGTGATCAGATTGATAAGCACCTCCTGGATCTGGTTTATGTCGATGAACACGACAGGAAGCCCGTCCTCAAGATAGATATTGATTTCGATATTGGAAATGCTGATCATGTTCTGGACGAGTTTGAGGCTTTTTTTAACCACTTCATTTATGTGCGCTTCATTTCGATTTGGTTTCTTTGGCTTTGAAAAATCAAGCAGATTTTTGACGATATCCTTGATCCGATCGGTTTCCTCATCCACTTTATTCATATAATCGAGCCTGTCTTCACGGCTGAGATCATCGTAGAGTTCCGAGTATGCCTGGGCCATCATGGAGATATTGTTGAGCGGGTTTCCCAGTTCGTGCGCAACGCCTGCGGTAAGAATGCCGATGGATGCCAGTTTTTTGGATTGAATAATGAGCTCTTCATGTTTTTTTAAATCTTCGGACATGGAGTTGATGGCTTTCATGACGGAACCCAGCTCATCCGACGGGTTTGAATGGAAAAAGGAAAACCATTTCATTCCGGAAAGCGTTTTCATCAGCAGACCCGGTTCTTTGGCATGAACACGGGTGTTCATTTTATTGAAATCGCCCTCGGATATGGCATGCGCCACTTTTTCGATTTCCTTGAGGGATGCCAGGATTCTGCCGGATATCAATTGACTGACACCCAGGGCGGAAAACAGGATCAGGAACAGAGAAGTAAACAGACCGGTGCGGGACTCCGCAATAATCCGGTTGACATTGGTTCTTTCCAGTTTGGTGATATGATCTGAAAACTCCCGCAATTTCTGGCCGGCTTCCCGGATATGGGACTGCAGTTCATCCGATGCCGGGGCTTTGCTGTCCGCACTGCTGATCACCTGAAGGTATGCATGGGTACTGGATTCCAGTTGTTGATAATTCCTGGCGCCAATCGCACGGACAATGTTATCTTTGGCGGATACCATCGCCTCTTTGCTTTGATTCAGTTTGTTCTGAATATCATTGAGTGCGGATGCATCCCTGTAAAGGAAGTAGTTCTTTTCGGAGAGCCTCATTTCCAGAAAGGATGCGTTCAGATCATCGGCGATTTCCACATACCGCAGCTTGGTCAGTAGAAGATTTAGATTCTCATAGGCGAAAAAACCCGTGAGCGCAATCAGGAGAATATTGAAAGTATTGGCAAGGATGATCTTGTGGACGATCTTCATTGTGTTTCCCCATTTGTGAAAGCCCCGATCAATTCCGGAGCTTCACTCTGCTCCTTTCGGACCGGCCAGTACCAGATGATGCCATCGGCAATCATTAAAATTCCCGCCAGAATGATGAAATAATCCAACATGGCCGTCAAGCTGAACCTGAAATACTGAACAAGTCCGACGCCGATCCCGACAAAAGTGGTTCCGGTACGAATAAAGGACAGTCCGGTGCGGGCACGGGCGTAAATCGTCCGATAGCAGGATAGAACCGTCCGTTGGGCAGCCAGGGAGGTCCTTTCATGGGCCAGATAGGAACGGACTTTATTGTCCGTGGAATTTTCGATGAACACACAGGAATCAGGCAGGAGCTGCGACAGGCGCGCGAGCATGGTCTGTCTCCGGGGCGGACTGGTTTGGGGTTTTTCAGCAAACTGATAGCTTTCCAGAAAGTAAAGCGTCGCAGCGCTTACCTCGATAAGTGTTTGCGGGGCCGGGGGCCTGACGATGGATTTTTTGATTTTGAAATAACTTGCCCCGCCTGCGATAAGCAGCCCCAGCCCCGTGGCGATAATCGCCCAACTGGATATGATCCAGAAATGGGTGGTTTTCAGATGCAGCAGCATCTGGCCGGTCGTGATCAGGCCCAGCCCCCAGCGAAGGGACCCGAAATGCGTTCTGGCAATGGCAAAGTCCGTTCTGTAACAGGCCAGCCGGGTGCGCCATCTGGACATGACATTACGCCAGAAAGCCAGCCCCGTTCTCTCGTTGCCGATCAAATGTTGGGGAGGGCCGTTTAAAAAATCCTGGATAAAAAAGTGAATGTCTTCGGCCAATGCCACCCGGAATTCATATGTTTCGGCGCGGACCATGCGTTTTGCCTGGTCGATGACAAAAGGATCTCCGGGGTCATTGGCTGCGATAATGACGGCGGCGTCTGAATCCCGGATCACCGGAAACCAGAAGTTTTCACAGAGGGCGTCGGCATCGAGCCCTGCCAGCAGATCTGAAGGTATCGGGGTGCGTTCATCATACTCGATCCAGTCGCAGTGATGGTATTCGGCAAGCGCATCCAGAAGCCTGCGTCTGGGAATATTCAGCCCATGCCGAAGGATTTTTTCAATACTGACACTGCGAACGCCCGCGGCGATGCTGGCTCTGCGAAGCGTCCGTTCATCGATGATATTCCAGGTTACCAGAGAACCGAACCTTTCGATATCGTGTTCTGTGGGTTCACATGTCTTCATGGTTGAATACCACCTTTGACCAGTCGGCTGAGGGCTTCCCGTAATCCGGAAAAGCGATTTCCATGTCTCCGTAGCAATACGGAAACTGTTTTTTGATTTTTTCCGCGGGGAAATGCCAGTACGTCCCGTCGGCCATCAGCATAAGCCCGAGGCCAATCAGCACCATGTTAAAACATGTCCAGAATATATTCTGGAAGCCGAAAAAAACCTGAAGTCCCATGCCCACGGAAAACAGGCTGGTGCCGGTTCGAATAAAAGCCAGTCCGGTACGGGACTGCGCCATCACCGTCCGCAACCTGGCCTTGACATTGCGCCTGTCCGCAATCAGGGTTCGCTCCAGCGCAAGTCCCGTAGTGCCCCATATGCCCGGCACGTGGGTTCCGCTGATTTGAAGGGGAGAGGGAAGGTCATTCGGACTGATGTGCCTGTGAAACGGGGGAAACATGAATTCCCAGATGGATGCCCGTTTTTGGGCTTTTTCCAGACCGTCTGAGCTGTATTTGCCGGCGTGACGGCCCGGCAAGTACCAGTGGAATCCTTCAAGCATCATGACAATGCCGGTCAGGATCAGAACGCCGTCAAATACGGTCCATGGCCCGGCGTGAAACTGCCGTAAAAATGCGATTCCCAGCCCGATAAATGCAATCCCGGTGCGCGTAAAGGCCAGACCCGTGCGGGACTGTGCCAGGATGGTGCGAAAACCGGCCAGAATGGAGCGTTCTTCCGCCATGTCCGTTCTGTCAATTGCCAGAAAGCGGCGTTTCTGAACCGGAGAAAGTCTGTTCCATTGGGCTCTGGCCTGCTGCGCGCCGGGAATAAGAGGGGTGCGCCTGTAGCCGGCGCCATCTGCCGAATCTAACTGTTCAAGGAATGTGGAGCCGAAAGTGGGTTCAGTGATCATGCCGGAAACGGTTTTTCTGCCGATTTTGCGGGCGGGAAGATACCAGGTGTATCCGTCGAAAACCATCACTATGCCGCAGCCCAGAAGCAGAATTTCCGGAACCGTCAGATATCCGATGCCGAATAGTCTGAACAGTGACAGGCTGACGGAGATGAAAGCGATTCCGGTGCGCATGAACGCCAGACCGGTTCTGCCTTTTGCCAGAATTGTCCGGTGTTTGGCCATCATCACCCGGTAATCCGCAAACCAGTTGCGCAGCCGGGCCAAAGAAGTTCTGCTGCCGGAGGAGGGAAACCCCGAATTGACGTCCTGGTGATTTTCGATAATAGAAATGATATCTGAAGGCAGTGCAATCAACAGTTTCAGGGAGTCAACTCCGAGAATATTGCACATTGCCGCATCCAGGGCAGGGTCAGGCGGTTTGCTGACAATAACCGTTGCGGTTCCTTCATGAATTGAGAGTGGAAACCAGAGCTCTTCCCTGAGCTGCGCCAGATCGACTTTTTGAAGGATGCTGCCAGGAGCCAGAAGTCTTTCATCGTATTCCACAAACGGAATGTTGTATTGCGCTGAAAGCAATTGCAGGGCTTTATGCTTTGGGGCTTGGCGTTTCATGACGAGGAAATGGTATCCTAGCCGCAGGTTCAGGTCAAGGCAAACTCTGTCCCCATAAATGAGAATCTTCTTTTTTGTCCGGCTGACTATGTCAGTTACGGCGCGACCAGGACCTCATAACCTTGAACGACTCCGTCCGAATCGATGATAAAGCGACCAAGGATGGCTTCGGTCGGTGTAAGCAGGCCGGAGAAAGAAGCTATCTTTCTGAGAGGCGATATCAACAAAGAAATTATAGATGAAACCAGGAAAGAAAAAAAGAAGGATTTCGGCGGTTCAGGCTGATCTTATGCCGGCCCGGCGCTGGCTCTATGAGCAAGAAGGTCGGCTGTCAAACTGTTGATTTGTAATCGTTAAAGAAGATGAGTCCCGTTATGTAAAAGCTATTTCAAATCTAGACCAGGAAAGGATTGATGTGAAATCCCTTCTGAACCCTATTCAGATTCAGAAGGGAAAAACAATCTCAATTTACCCGCTTTTCCCGGCCCTGCCATTCCTTATCCCGAAGCTTGAACTTCTGGATCTTTCCGGTGGCGGTTTTCGGCAATTCCCCAAATTCCACGGATTTGGGCGCTTTAAACTTGGCCATTCTTTCTTTGCAGAAAGCGATGATGTCCTCTGCCTTGGGATGGGCTCCGGCTTTGGGGACCACGAACGCCTTGGCGACTTCGCCCCATTTGTCGTCCGGAACGGCAATCACCGCAACTTCCAGAACATCCGGGTGGCGATAAATCACGTTTTCAACTTCAACGGTGGAGATGTTTTCGCCGCCGCTGATAATGATGTCTTTTTTGCGGTCCATGATCTGGATGTAATTGTCCGGATGCATGACCGCCAAATCCCCGCTGTGAAACCAGCCGCCTTCAAATGCAACGGCAGTGGCCTGCGGGTCGTTGTAATAACCCATCATCACATTGTTGCCGCGCATCACGATCTCTCCGATGGTTTTACCGTCGCGCGGTACCGGCTGCATGGTGGCGGGATCCACCACGTCGGCAAACATGGCAACGATATAGGGTACTCCCTGACGGGATTTGAGTTTGGCTTGTTCCTCGGCGGGCAGCTTGGCCCATTCCTGATGCCAGGCGCAGACCGTGTGAGGGCCATACACTTCGGTCAATCCATACGTATGGGTAATAATGGCGCCCACGGATTCCATGTTCTGAATGATGGTCGGGGCCGGCGGCGCACCGGCGGTCATGATGCGCAGGGGATGCTTGAGTTTGATGCTGTTGGCGGTAGCATAGGTGGACATTCCGATGAGAATCGTCGGAGCGGCGCACAAATGCGTGACGTTTTCTCTGTTGATCGTGGGGTAGATTTCTTCCGGCAGCACTTTTCGGAGACAGACATGGGTTCCGCTCATGGCGGTGACGCCCCAGGTAAAGCACCAACCGTTACAATGAAACATGGGCAGCGTCCACAGATAGGTCGATGTGGAATCAAAGCCGATTTCCAGCATTTCTCCCAGTGCATTCAGATAAGCGCCCCGGTGATGGTACATGACGCCTTTGGGTAGTCCGGTGGTGCCGCTCGTGTAGTTGATGGTCATGAGCTGATATTCGTCATCCACATCCGGAATGATCGGCTCCGGTGAGCCCGTAGCTAAAAATTCCTCATATCCCATGCCTGGCAGCGGTTTGTCGTTACTGATATCGCAGATATTCACAAATGTTTTTACCTGCTTCAGTTCACTGATAACCGGCGATACTAGCCCTGCGAATTCATTGTCCGCAAACACGGCTTTGGCTTCCGAATGATTGATGATGTAGCAGACTTCCTGAGAGGCCAGGCGGATGTTGACGCTGACCAGCACCGCGCCGATCATGGGAACGGCAAAATGTGCTTCCAGCATGGGCGGGATGTTGGGGCAAATGAAGGCGACCTTGTCTCCTTTTTGAATGCCGATGTTTTTCAAGGCGCTGGCCAGTTGGTTGACTCTTGAATAGAATTCTTTATACGTATAGCGCTTATCGTTATAGACAATGGCTGTTTTATTCGGATAAATCAAAGCAGACCGGCCGATAAAGTGCACCGGCGTTAAGACATCAAAAAAGACGTTTTTGTGATCCATGCTGTCGTTGTCTCCTAAATACCGTCCATGTGCTGTTCGCGATAGCCTTTTACCGTTTCCTCATCCACCAACTCGCGCATTTTCAAAAGGCAGGTCTCATCTGTACAGGCTTTCTGCCAGATTTGAGGAATCACTTCCGTAATCAGACGTTTTTGGTCTTCGCTGTTAAGTGTCAGGATTGCTGTTTTGATCTCTTCAAAGGTCATAACTCCTCCTCGCTTCAAAAGATGGTGATAATAAAGGAAATAAGTTCTTTCCACGAATGGAAGGTGGAAGAAACATTCACTGAACGAACTCTCATCGCATTCGCGTATGAGGCTGGACGGCAGATTCAAATAATGAACGAGCGCTCAATCAACAACATTGTTCTATCGCAATTCCCCGGATTTTGTCAATCAATTTTTTTTAGGCTCAATTAACTGAACAAGAATTGGAAATAAAACTGAATTTACTTAAAATTCCAGGAACGAACCCTGTTTCGGATATTTCCGCTGAGCACGGCTTCCATAAACTCATCGGCCAGAACTTGACTGGCTTTGGCCACGGCGCTCCAGTAAGCAAAACGCAATGAATCCTTACCTTCAAATCGGTAGAAATCGTTTCGATCCGGAATCTTGTGATAGGGGAGACGGTCGATAAACTGCTTTGAGGGTGCCATCATCAGTACATTGGCCATATTCCGGGCATCGGGTTTTCGCCAGGTCAGTTTTTTGTCCAGCCACCCGGGAATAATACGCTCCATGTAGTGGGGAAACAGTGTAATCCTTTCTGATTCACCCGAAAGCGGAATGTTCATATGATAATCGATCACGCCGCCATCCCGGTAGATGCCGGAAGGGGTTTCGGGAAGGTTCTTTACGCCGGACATCACCAGCGGAATGGAACCCGAGGCCAGCAGCGCCCCGGGCAGATTCCCGGGGGTGAGCGGCACCCGGTGAATGGGAAACCCGGTGATATGGAAAAAAGGCGGAATGTTCCGGGAATCGTAGAAAAGCACCCGTTCAAAAAACACTTTCAAAAACGAGCGGCTGACGAAATTGCCCAGGGCCGCAGCCAACAAGACGGCGGCAAGCAGAAACCTTCTGTCGCTGGCAGCCGGCCCCTTACTGCGGACTGCCATGAAATTAAGTCTTAAAAAAGGGTGATCCAGAATTTCCCGCTCGCCCCCATTTTTCAGAAACGCCTGCTGAATCCGGGCGCTTTCCCGTGACACGGCTTCCGGAGACGGTTTACCCACGTATGCCTGGTGAATATATGCGGACTCAAATTCCGACAAGGCTGTTTTGGGATCTGCCATGCACTGGCCGGCAAAACGCCAGGCTCCAATGGACGAGCCGATCAGAAACAGCGGCAGTTTCCTGTCTTTGAACCAGTCAGAAAAAAGAAGCTGGTCCAGATGTCGCAGAACGAGCCATTTCGGACCTCCGGCAGCCCCGGCAACCACCGAAACTCTGTCCGGCTCGAGCCCTTCTTCGCGGATGATTTCAAGGGCTTTTTTGCCCGCGTAAAATACCAGATTATCCGTCATGTTGCCTGCTTTTTGCTGTCGGGAGCGATTTCTGATTCCGTGCATTCCGTTAAAAATTGAGGGGCCGCATAAGCCGGACCCGGATACCGGTAGAACCCCTGGCCACATTTTGTCCCCAGTCTTCCCGCATCCACATAACCTTTCATGAATGCGGCGTTGGCAAGGGTCTGTGGATCTTTGAGCTTCTTGGCCCAGTAATCGGTGACTTTCCAGACCGTATCCAGGCCGATGCTGTCCATCATGCCGAAAGGCCCGACCGGGGTGTGCATGATGCCCATCCACGCCCGATCGATATCCTCCACCCCGGCCACGCCTCCGGCGGCAAGTATCTGTGCTGCCTTGAAAACCTCGGTGAGCATGGCGTTAAACACATACCCGTAATTTTCTTTTTTCAAAAGGATCGCAACCTGTCCGATCCGCGCTGCAAAAGCCTGGATCAGCGCAAGGGTTTCCGCCGAAGTGCCGGAGTGGGGCATGATGTCTACGATGTTGGTCACCCGGATATCATGGAAATGAAAGGCGGCGAATCTGTCTGGCCGGCCCGTGGCTTCGGCAAACATGGAGGGAATCAGGGTCGATGTATTGGTTGTAAAAATGGCATGCGCCGGGCAAAGCTGGTTAAACTGTGAAAAAACCCTGGCTTTCAGGCCGGGATCCTCGGGGACCGACTCGCTGATAAAATCGGCTTTCCTTGCCGCATCCTCCGGATGGCTTGAACAGCGAATGCGTTTGAGGGCGGCCTCGGCATCCTCCGGCGTCAGCCTGCCGGAATTCCGGAATGAACCAGCCAGTTTGGTGATTCGTTTCATGCTGTTTTCCAAAATCGCGGCATCAATATCGAAGAGAACCACATTATAGCCGCTGATAGCGCACTGGAAAGCGATCTGCTGTCCCATTGTCCCTGCGCCGATGATCAAAATATTTCGTACGTCATCAATCTTCACAGCCCTTCTCCTTTGGTAGAAAACCTATCGCCTTTTCACTGTTGATATTTCGCTAAGGGTTGAATAGAATAAATTCCCTTCCTTGAAAGGCCAAGAAAGCCCAGGGAAAGGAAAGACTCACCTGACGCAGGAGTACCTGAACTTGTCATCATTTTCAATGAAATTCAGAAACGATGTTTTCATTTTTCGTTTTCTGCAGGGGGGCGGCGAATGTTGACGCCCCTCGGGTTCAGTTTTCTGGTCCCATCATCGGCGGAGCACCGTAAGATGGCTGGTGGCCATCCGCATGCTGATCAGCCTTTTCTGAACCTTTTATTCGCGAGTATTTGCGTGCATTCGCGGTTCAGAAAGTATTGTTACGTTAAAAAGAGATCGGGAATGCCGACATGCGAATGGAACTGTACAAACGTGTTTTCCTGAATTTTGCGCTAGTCATCAGCCTTTCCGGCATCCTGGGAGGTATTCTGGGGGTCGTGATGATCAACCGCACGACGGTGAATGAGGCCCAGCGTCGGGTCAGTCTCGATTTGCGATCCGGCTGGAACGTGATTGAAAACGAGCTTGACAAGCTGCGTCTGGTTGCGACGGTACTTGGCGGTGATCCGCAGGTGCTGAGCGCTTTCAGTCTTCCGGAGCCCGAATCCAAGACAACCTCCCTGGAATCCGTCAGAAAAAAATGCGGCTTTGACTTCCTTTCCCTGACCGACAATCAGGGCCGGGTGCTGATCCGAACTCGGCAGCCCTATGTTCGAGGGGATTATCTCTCAAACGATCCTTTTGTCGCTCGGGCCCTTAAAGGCCAGCTCAGCGCGGGGTTTGCCATACTGGATGCGGACAGGCTGAGAAACGAAGGCAACGACCTTGAGGAGCGGGCCTTCATGGTTTTTGAACCCACGCCAAAGGCCAAGATCCGTGCTAAAAACAGCGAATCCGCCGGCATGGTCATCATGGCGTCCGCGCCGGTAGCGGATGTGAACGGAAGACCCCTGGGCGTTATTTATGCGGGTATGCTGCTCAATCGGAATCACGGCCTGGTGGATAAGATCCGCTCCATTATTTTCGAGGATCAGACCTATGATGGCGTTCAGCTCGGGAATGTGACCATTTTCCAGTGGGATGCCCGGATTGCAACAAACGTCATGCTGGCCAACGGCCACCGGGCCATTGGGACCCGCGTCAGTCAGACGGTTTATGACAATGTCCTTGAAAACGCCTTGCCCTGGTATGACAGGGCCTTTGTGGTGAATGACTGGTATGTCTCGGCTTATGACCCCATCAGCGATGTGGAAAATCGGGTGATCGGAATCCTTTATGTGGGCGTTCTGGCCAAAACCTACGATGACATCAAGTACAATCTCTGGAAAGCCCATGCCGCGCTGTCCGTCGGCGTTGCCCTGGCGGTGTTCGCCGTAAGCATGATCTTTGCCCGCAGACTGACCGGCTCGCTGACCCGTCTGGCCGACACTGCCGGAAAGATCGCCGAGGGGCATCTGAACCTAAAAGTCCCGGAGCCGGCCGGTAATGATGAGGTCCGGGATCTGACCCGGGCGTTTAACCTGATGACGGCCAGCTTGAAGGATCGCGAAGACCGGCTCAATACGGCCAATGCCGCGCTGGAGCAGACCAATGGCTCCCTGCAGCGTCTCAATGCCAATTATCTGGATATGCTGGGTTTTGTGTCCCATGAGCTAAAAAATACCCTGGGGGTGATATACACTTCCGCCAGAGCCCTTGAAATTCAGGTCGGGGGCGCGCTGAGCGTGCAGCAAACCGATCTGGTCCGCAACATTTCAAGGAATGTCCATGCAGCCGTCGATATGGCCCGAAAATACCTGGATCTGGCCCGGATTGAAAGCTCCGAGCTTCAAATCAACCGGCAGTCCATGGAGTTGATTCAAGATGTGGTCCAACCGATCATTCTGGAAATGGCGCCAGCTCTTTCCAGAAAGGGAATGGTTCTGAATACCGATTTTCCGCAGGCTTTGCCGATTTTTGCCGATCCGTCGCTGCTGAAGACGGTTTTTAGAAATCTTTTCGACAATGCCGTCAAATATGGAGATGAACCGGGGGAAGTTCGCATTCAAATATCCCATGACAATGCGGGAGTCAGCGGGGAAGTATGGAACAGCGGCAAGGGTCTGCCTGTCGATCAGCTTGAGAGAATCTTTGAGAAATTCGTTCGATGTGATCCTCGCGGAGATGCTTCCAGAGGTTCGGGGCTGGGACTGTTTATCACACGGGAGATTATCGCCAAGCACGGTGGCCGGATTTGGGCCGAATCAGAACCGGGTGCCTGGATGCGCTTCTGTTTCAAACTTCCGGACATCATCGTGCCGCAGGAGAAATCAGCGCTGACTTAAGTTCTGTCTCTGTTAAAACGGGGGGGGGATTCCAGCAAAACCAAATCCATGCGACGGCAATCAAAAAGGGCAAACCGGTAATGATAGATAGAAAACCGATCTGCCCTTATAATAAACCGACGGGGACGTTTATTTATCTGAACAGCAGGAACCGGTAGTACCGCAACTGGAACAGCCTGAGGTAAAATCAATTCCGCAATCCACTTTGAAGCCGCTTACCAGAAAATCCACTTTGATAGGCTTGGCTTTTACCATGAATTCCTTATCCACAACATATTTGAAGCCATCAATTTCAAAAACATCGTCTGTTTCTTTTGACTCATCCAGAGCCATTGCCATACTTGGCCCGCCTCATCCGCCTTCGTTTAAAAAAATCCGGATGGGAGAGACTTCCTTGCCTTTAAAATATTCAGCTATCTGTTCCGTAGCTGACGGGGTAACCTCGATCATGACAACCTCCTATAGATATAATAAATGAAATCCGCTCATCAGAGCAGACCGAACAACCTGTTTAACCAGTACTAATGAACGAAATTAACCACAGGAAAGATATTTGTCAATGATTATCAGGGGCGGAAACAGTCGATGTTCCCGCGGCTCTGATCCGCTAAAAGAATCCCGATCATTTCCTTCATATGCCCAATCGTCAAGAGATCTTTTAGCGCGGCTCATTCAAGCTCCTCCGGAATAAACGCCACCACATCGTCAATTGAATTTGCATCAGTCAAAAGAAGAATGAGACGATCCATTCCAAGCGCATTTCCGGAGGCTGCCGGCATATCGTTCAAGGCGCTCAGAAAGCTTTCCGGCATGGGGTACTCCATTTTTCCGGCATGTCTGCGAAGCCGTTGTTCTGCTTCAAAACGCTTTCGCTGCTCAACCGGGTCTGTCAGTTCGGTGAATGCATTGCACAGCTCCAGTCCGGCGATATAAAGCTCAAAACGCTCGGCAACCGAGGGATTGTTCGGTTTCAGCCGGGCAAGGGCGCTGCAAGATGCCGGATAATCATAGAGAAAAACCGGGTGATCGTTTCCGAGGCCGGGTTCAATTTCAAATGCCATGATTTCATCAAAGCGGTTCTGCGCCAGCGCATCTTCCATCGATATCCGTGAGTATCGATCGAATGCTTCGCATACCGTCATGCGGTCCCAGGGCGATGACAGCAATATCCTCTGGTTTCGATAACCAACGGAATCGGGTTGGCCGGCAACTCCGGCAACAAACTGAATCAGTTTTTCGCACTGGACCATCATTTCTAGATAGGTATGGCCGGCAGTGTACCATTCCAGAAGGGTGAATTCGGGCAGGTGCATCCGGCCCCTTTCCTGTTTGCGGAAACACCGGCAGATTTGAAATATTCGAGGGTATCCGGCACCGAGGAGCCTTTTCATACAGAGTTCCGGAGACGTATGCAGAAACCACCCCTCGGCTTCCTGGGCATCAATATGGGTTTCAGGGGCTGGGGCCGGAATCCGTACCGGGGTTTCGACTTCAAGATAATCGTTTTGTATAAAAAATAAACGAGCGGCTTGAAGGATTTTGGCTCTCAGGATCAGATTCCGGCGAATGAAATGTTGTCGGTAATGCTTCATGTCCATTAAAAGAATTTTTTCAGGGTTGGAAGCGAATGAAAAAGTCTTGTTTCGGAGAACATTCCATGCTATCAAAATCAGATTAATGCTATTAAGATGGAATAAACGGGGATAGTCTGCCATTATTCCTGCTCAAATACAATCGCATTTTCAGAACGTTGATCGAATTGGTCATTCATTTATTTCTGAATCATCAGGCGGAGGAACGATTCATGGCTCAGGACAACAAGCGCTCGGCATTCACAACGGTATTTCTGCTTGCATTCTTTTTTCAGGTCATTTTTGTTTTTGCGGATACGCGAGATACACCCAGCAAGGCCGCGGTTGAGTTTGCGAGGATGTATTATCAGCTTGATTCGGCAATGGCGACCCGACTCTGCGACGAACTGGCGCTGGATGATGAAAACAACGTGGTTGCTGCCTACATTCAAAGCACGGCAAAGCAGGCCAATGAACGGGGATATGACGTCAGTTATATGAAAAACACTCTTTTTAACGTCAAAACCCAAACGCTTAAAATGAATTCCAGCAGCGCTGAAATTCGAATTACCGGAGACATGAAAAAAGGAATCAATCCGTTGTTTGCCTATGTGGGGAAACTGTTCTTTCTCGGAAAAACCACTCCGCTGGACCAGACCGTCAATGTCATCAAGGAAGGTGGAAAGTGGAAAGTCTGCGAAGGTTTCTTTTCAGTATCTGAAAGCTGATGAATTATGATTGGTTCTAATTCCCATCTACCATGATTCTGATTGAAAAATCTCCAAAAGCCATGTCCCCCGTTTATGCCCGGATGCGCCAGCGGGCTCGCCAAATTGTGTCACGGTTTCCACAGCCTGCTTTTTACAGGGACTTTTCACCTCTGCTTGATATATCGAGAAGTTTTTTTCGTACAAACCCGGTTTTGAGAAGTCTGTATGCGTTTGTCGCCGAGCACCTGGAAGACGATTTCGGTCATGGGCTTGACCATGCCGTCAAGGTAACCGTTGACGCCGGTGTATTGATGATGATTGAAGGCAGCCGCTGCGGGTATTCGAATGCTTACACGGAGCAGCGCGTCATCATCGTGCAAAGTGCCGGGCTCCTTCATGATATTAAACGGAAAATGAAGCACCATGCCGTTGAAGGGGCGGAATATGCCCGGAAAACGCTTCGAGCCTATCCGTATGCTTCGGATGAAATTGAAGACATCTGCCAGGCCATTCGCAATCATGAAGCGTTCCAGCCTCCCGTCAGCATCAACACGCTTGAAGGGGCTCTGGTAGCCGATTGTCTCTATGACGCCGATAAATTCCGCTGGGGGCCGGATAATTTTTCGCATACCGTGTGGGACATGGTGTCTTTTTTTGACCCGCCGTTGTCGGAATTCCTGAGCCGCTATCCCAAGGGAATGGAAGGGCTTTTAAAAATCAAGCAGACCTTTCGCACTCAGACCGGAAAGGCTTATGGCCCTGAATTTATCGACATGGGCATTGCTATTGGAGAAGAACTGCTGAATGTGATACAATCAGAGTTTGTCTCTGGGGATTCTCATTAACCACCACCTTGGTCCGTAATAGAGCTGCCATGAAACGAATATTACCCGTAGATGATGAAGTCGTTATTGCTATCCGGTTGCAGGAGCTTCTGGTTTCCATCGGATATGATGTGCCCGATATCGCCGGTTCCGCGGAAGAAGCGATTGACCTGGCAAAGACGCTGAAGCCGGATTTAATCATAATGGATATTGTGATGCCCGGCCCAATGGATGGCATTGCCGCCGCGGAAAGAATCCGGATTGATCTGGACATTCCGGTAATATTTCTAACAGCTTATTCAGATGAAGCCCTCATTGCCCGGGCCAAGCTGTCCGACCCTCTCGGCTACATTCTGAAGCCTTTTGATGAAAATCAAATGAAATCCGCCATTGAACTGGCTCTGCATAAAAATGATGTGGATAAACTCCTTAAAGAAGCCAATCAAATGCTGGAGCACCGTGTCCGTCTGCGGACCGCGGAGCTTACCGAATCCAATTTTAAGCTCTTTGAGGAAATTCAGGAACACAAAAAGACCGAAGCGGCGCTGGTTGAGCAGACCCATCGAAATGAAACGATTCTTCAGACCGCCATGGAAGGATTCTGGATTACCGATACCCGTGGCATAATCCAGGAGGTGAACCCATCCGCGGCTTTAATTATAGGATATCTGCCCAAAGAACTTCAGCGAAAGTCGATCTATGATTTTGAGCCCGAGGGTCATCGCCAGCTTGCTTCCAATATTCGAAAGGCTGTTCGAAAAGGGGCAACCCAGTATGAAGCCCAACTCCTGCATAAGGACGGCAATGTCGTATTGCTGGAATTCAGCACCAATTTCCTGGATATGGGAGGGAGCTCTTTTCTTTTTTCTTTTTTCAGCGATGTGACTAAAAAGAATGAACTGGTTAAGTCCTTAAAAGACCGGGAAGCCGAATTGAAAATCAAGACCCAGAATCTTAAGGAAGTGAACACGGCGCTGAAATCCCTTCTGAAAAAACGAGACTCGGACAGGATGGAACTGGAAGAAAAAGTGCTGTTCAATGTTAAAGAAATGATCTCACCCTATATCAAAAAACTCAGAGAATCAGAACTGAATGAAAAACAGGGGATTTATCTGACGATTCTTGAATCCAATGTCAAGGATATCATCTCGCCGTTTTCCCCTAAATTGACATCCCGTCATTTTAAGTTGACCAAGTCCGAACTGCAGATTGCCAAGCTGGTCCGAATGGGGATTACATCCAAGGAAATCGCCGAACTGATGGGACTTTCCCGAAGAACCATTGAATCCCACCGGGATCGGATTCGAAAGAAAATCGGGTTGGACAGCCGGAAACGGAATCTGAGGACGTTTCTGATGTCCATTGACTGATTGTTCGAAAGGGGGCGGGAGTCAGATTGCAACCGGGAGCCATCTGGCTATTTTTTGCGTTGTTGCGCAAGACCCTTGTCAGGATGTCCCTTTTAAAGGAAAATGACAAGTTCCGGGTTGATTCCGCCCCGGGAACTGAAATGGAATGATGAACCGATGGATTTTTTTCTCTGCGTACTGGGTATGGTCATGATCATCGAAGGGCTTCCGTATTTTGCTTTTCCGGAGCAAATGAAATCCTGGGTATCCAAGATCCTGGAAATGCCGGATGCATGGCTCAGGCGCTTTGGTCTGGTGCTCATGTTCGCTGGCTTGTGTCTGGTGTATCTGGGAAAGAGGTAATCCGATGCATGCTCTGGATGATTATGATTATGAACTTCCCGAAGACCGAATTGCCCAGATGCCTTGTCAGCAAAGAGATCGCTCCCGGTTGCTTCATCTGGATCGCGGATCCGGCAATATTTTCCATCGGGTCTTCCGCGATTTGCCCAACCTGATGCGCTCCGGCGATGTGCTGGTTGTCAACAATACTAAGGTCATTCCCGGCAGAATATTGGGCCACAAAGATACCGGCGGTAAGGCCGAGGTCCTGATATTGACCTATGCGGATGGCCAGGCAGGTCGAAAAACAGCCGGCGAATTTGCCTGTACCTGTCTGATCAAAAGTTCAAAAAAGCCCCGGACAGGCTCAACGATTTTTTTCGATCATGGCCTTCGAGCCGAGGTGCTGAGACCATCTGGAGATTGTTACGAAGTCAAGTTTATCTGTGAAAATGATTTTGATCAGGTTCTGTATCAGGTGGGGAAAGTGCCGCTTCCGCCTTATATCCGACGGGAACCCGGGACCGAGTTCCGCGAAGATCATACCGCTTATCAGACCATCTATGCGTCTGAAAAAGGGGCGATTGCTGCGCCGACGGCCGGATTTCACTTTTCACCGGAACTGATGACCCAATTGCGGGATATGGGAATTGTGGTGGTCCCCATTACCCTTCACGTGGGCTATGGCACTTTTATCCCGGTAAGGGTGTCGGATATCCGCGATCACCGGATGCACAGCGAAACCTATGCAATTACCAGGCAGGCGGCGGAGATCATCAACGATGCCAGGGCCGCCGGCGCCCGCATTGTGGCTGTGGGCACCACCAGTGTTCGAACGCTGGAATTCTGTGCATCTGAAAACGGAAGGGTCATGGCAGGCGCCGGGCCCTGTAATCTGTTTATTTATCCCGGTTATCAATTCAAGGCCGTGGATGCCATGATCACCAATTTTCACCTGCCCCGATCGACGCTGTTGATGCTGGTATCTGCTTTTACAGGTCGGAGCGCTATTCTGAATGCTTACCAGGCAGCCATTCAAAAAGGCTACCGGTTTTACAGCTATGGGGATGCCATGCTGATTGATTGACGGGGGCTCATCTGGAATTTAAAGAAATATATAGGTCAACAACGACCCTGGCAAGGGCCGGAACCATCCATACGGCGCGGGGGGAGATTGAAACCCCGGTCTTCATGCCGGTCGGAACGCTTGCAACCGTCAAGTCCCTTTCGCCCGAAGATCTGATTTCCTGCGGCGCCCAGATCATTCTGGGCAATACCTACCACCTATACCTGAGACCCGGGTGTGATGTCATTCAGGCTTTTTCGGGGCTTCACCGTTTCATGCACTGGGAAAGGCCCATTCTGACCGACAGCGGTGGATTTCAGGTCTTTTCCCTGGCCAGGTTGAGAAAAATCACCGAAGAAGGCGCGGACTTCCAGTCCCATATCGACGGTTCCAGGCATTTGCTCACCCCGGAGAAGGCCATTGAAATTCAGCTTTGCCTGAATGCCGATATCATCATGTGTCTGGATCAGTGTATTGCCTATCCTTCAACGCAAAAAGAAGCCGCCGATGCCCTGGATCTGACCACGCGCTGGGCCAGACGCTGTAAAACCGCCTGGAAGGATCGGGCCGGTGATGCCAGTGCGCTGTTCGGAATCGTTCAGGGAGGCATGTACCCGGAGCTGCGCCGGGCTTCGGCCGAGGCTCTTGTGGAAATGGAATTTCCCGGATACGCCATCGGCGGATTAAGCGTTGGAGAGCCGGCGGACGTTATGCTGGAGATGGCCGAGATCACCCTTCGGCATCTTCCGCGCTCTTCCCCGAGATATATCATGGGTGTTGGAACCCCGGAAAACCTGGTCGAGCTGGTCAGCCGCGGGGCGGACATGTTCGACTGCGTGATGCCGACGCGAAATGCCAGAAACGGACAGATGTTTACGCCAAACGGAACGCTGAATATCAGCAATGCCCGTTTCAGAACCGATACGGCGCCCATTGATGCCGGGTGCGACTGCTACACGTGCCGGCATTATTCCAGAGCCTATCTGCGCCATTTGTACATGTCCCGCGAAATTCTTGCATACCGGTTGAATACCCTTCACAACATACATTATTATATCAATCTGATGAGGGGAATGCGAAACGCCATCATGCATGATGCTTTCGATGATTTTAGAAAAAGCTTTTATGAGCAACGGACCCCAGGCAGCGAGGAGGAATCATGAAAGAAAAAGTCCGAAATGTTATTAACAAGATCAGGCAACATAAAAATAAGGAAACCGATCATGACGATAGCCAAGCATATTGAAGGCATTTTGACAAAATCCTCATGGATTCGCAAGATGTTTGAGGAAGGCGGCCGCCTGAAGGCCATTCACGGGGCGGAAAATGTGTATGATTTCAGTCTGGGAAATCCCAACCTGGATCCGCCCGAGGCATTCAAAACCATCCTGAAAACCCTTTTAGACCACGAACCGCCGGGATGTCACGGGTATATGCCCAATACCGGTTATCCGGAAGTCCGCAAAGCCGTTGCGGATTATCTGTGTTCGGAGCAGGGCGTTTCGATTTCCGCGTCCGAGATTATCATGACCTGCGGTGCCGCGGGTGGACTGAATGTCATTCTGAAAGCGCTTCTCGATCCCGGGGATGAAATTCTGACGCCGACGCCCCATTTTGTGGAATATGGGTTCTATGTCGGCAATCATGGCGGGGTATTAAAAACGGTTCCGACTCACCCGGATTTTACCTTGAATATCGAGGCCATTTCGAATGCCATTACGCCAAGGACCAAGGCCGTCCTGATCAATTCTCCCAACAACCCGACCGGACAGATCTATTCCGAAGACAGCCTGATGGCACTGGGGAACGTGCTGACCCAAAAGGGAAAATCGTTTGGGCGAACCATTTACCTGATGGCCGATGAGCCTTATCGAAAAGTCATCTATGATGGGGTCAAGGTCCCCAGTGTGTTTGGCTGTTATGTCGAAAGCATTATGACCACTTCCTATTCAAAGGACATCTCGATTCCGGGGGAACGGATCGGATTTATTGCCGTAAATCCTGCCGCGACTTATAAGGAAACGCTGCTGGGCGCCATGGCGCTGACCAATAGAATCCTGGGCTTTGTCAATGCACCGGCCCTCATGCAGCGTGTGATTGCCAGGATGCAGGGAGCGAGCGTGGATATTTCCGCTTATGCCAGAAAACGGGAACTTCTTTGCAACGGTCTTTTGGAAAGTGGCTATGATTTTGTAAAACCGCCGGGGACATTTTATCTTTTTCCACGAACGCCCATACCGGATGACGTTGAATTTGTAAAAGCGCTGCAACAGGAACTGATCCTCGTGGTTCCCGGAAGCGGTTTTGGCGGACCCGGACATTTCAGAATTGCATTCTGCGTGTCGGATGACACCATTATCAAGTCATTGCCCGGCTTTAAGCGGGTAATGGATCATTTCAAATCCTGAATAGAAAAAACAGGCTGAAGTTCGGATATTTTTGATGGTTTAATATGATCCTTCCGACTTCAGCCTGTTTTTTCTTCTTGACAGAACAAATCCATTCATATATCAAAATAGTAACGATGTTTCGTTTTTAATATATTTTTATTTGAATTATTGCTGGTATTATCTATATATCAACAAGTTATAAAATATATGTCGGCAGAACATTATTTTTTTGCATTGTGATTAGAGGGTTCCAATCGCAATGCAAATCATTAATTTATTATTATTTCAATTTGTTGAATGGGATGATTTTGGCAAACGGTGACAAGAGTGCTTTAGACGGTAACAAGGTTTTTAAGCCCGAAATCCAGAAACGGCTTGAAACAGCGGTTCTGGAGATATTTTCCGAATCGGATTTTCATCAGGCCAATATCCGCACGGTTGCCAAAAAAGCGGGGGTGAGTTTCAGCACCATTTACGGCTATTACGGCAGCAAGGAAGGGCTTGTGTTTGCGGTTGTGGACGTGTGGCTGGGAAAGTTGACGGACCGGATTGTTGATCACCTTCAGGGCATCGAGGATTTAAAGGAAAAACTCAGAAAGGTTTTCTGGCTTCAGCTTGATTATTATGAAAACAATCAAGGTCTGGCGAAAATATTATTTATGACCCTTCCCATGAAAACATGGATGGCGGATAAAACCTTTCAACAAAAGAAAATGATGAATCTGTTTCTTGAGGTCTTAAGCCAGGGGCAGAAAGAAGGGATTTTAAACCCCAATGTCCGCGCCGGCGTATTGCTGGATTTTATGATGGGCTTTGTACAGCGAACCTTTTTTATGTGGGTTTCGCGTGGCCAAAAAGAAAGTATGATTGCCCAGGCCAATGTGTTGTTTGAAATGGTATGGCGGGCAATTTCCGCTCCTTGATGCGGAATGGCCCGTATTTTTCTGTTTGTCTTTTCCTTGATTCAATCTATTCGCCGGTTATTATGATCCGGTAGGGTATCGGATGCCAAGCATAACAAAAACCAGGAACCTTTGGACTGCCAGGGAGTAACTCATGAAAATTCTTAAAATTGACCACCTCGGAATTGCCGTCAGCAGCATTGATGAACGAAAAAATTTCTGGACTGATGTATTGGGCCTTTCATTTGCCGGTTCTGAAACGGTTCAGGAACAGAAGGTGACCACAGCGTTTTTTCCGGTGGGAGAAAGCGAGGTTGAACTTCTGGAATCCACATCACCGGATGGCCCCATTGCCAAATATCTTGAAAAACGGGGAGAGGGGATTCAGCATGTTGCCTTCCGTGTTGAAAATATTGAAGCAGCTCTGGAAGAATTAAAAGCCAAGGGTATCAAGCTCATTGATGAAAAACCCAGAATCGGCGCGGGCGGGGCAAAGATCGCATTTCTTCACCCCAAGGCCACCAGTGGCATTCTGGTCGAGCTGTGCCAACGAGACCATTAAGAACTTAAGAAAATGGGAAGCCGGGAAGCGCGGAATTTGAGCGTTTCCCGGCTTCTTAACCTTCACCGTTTTCCAATAAAAAAACTGCAAGCGATTGATATCATCATAAGGAGCGCACCATGCCGGATCATCCGCAAAAACAAAAATGGACAGACCTTGCCACAAAACTGCTTAAAGGGAAATCGCCGGACACCCTGGACTGGATGACCCCAGAGGGGATTCGGGTCAAACCGCTTTACACGGCCGAAGACCTTGAAGGAATGGAACACGTCAATACCCTTCCGGGTATAGCCCCGTTTGTCCGGGGTCCCATGGCCACCATGTACGCTGGAAGGCCCTGGACCATTCGCCAGTATGCCGGATTTTCAACAGCCAGGGAATCCAATGAATTTTACCGGAAGAACCTGGCTGGTGGACAAAAAGGGCTTTCCGTTGCATTTGATCTGGCTACCCACCGGGGATACGACTCGGATCATCCCCGGGTTGTCGGCGATATCGGAAAAGCCGGGGTTGCCGTGGATTCCGTCGAAGACATGAAGATTCTCTTTGATCAGATCCCCCTGGATGAGATGTCCGTATCCATGACCATGAATGGCGCGGTTCTGCCGATTCTGGCCGGTTATATCGTGGCTGCCGAAGAGCAGGGCGTTGCCCAGGAAAAACTGACCGGCACCATCCAGAACGACATCTTAAAAGAGTATTTAACCCGTAACACTTATATTTATCCTCCGACGCCTTCCATGCGGATTGTATCGGATATTATCGGGTATTGCTCCAAACACATGCCCAAGTACAATACGGTCAGCATCAGCGGATATCACATGATGGAAGCGGGTGCCAACTCGGTGCTTCAGACCGCCTTTACCCTGGCGGACGGGCTGGAATATGTCAAAGCTGCGCTGGCAACCGGAATGGATATCGATACCTTTGCCCCGAGATTGTCCTTTTTCTTTGGAATCGGCATGAATTTTTTCATGGATATCGCCATGCTGAGGGCTGCCCGGTTTCTGTGGCACGAGCTGATCAAGCCGTTCAATCCCAAAAATGTCCAGTCTCTCATGCTGAGAACCCATTGCCAGACCTCTGGATGGAGCCTGACGCAGCAGGATCCTTACAACAATGTGATCCGAACCACCCTGGAGTGCATGTCCGCGGCTCTGGGGGGAACCCAGTCCCTGCACACCAATTCCTTTGACGAGGCCGTGGGGCTTCCCACCAATTTTTCCGCCCGAATTGCCCGTAATACCCAGATTATTGTCCAGGAAGAATCCCAGGTCTGTCATGTCGTGGACCCGCTGGGGGGATCTTATTACGTGGAAGCCCTGACCGATGGCATCATCTGCGAAGCCCGCAAGATCATCTCTGAAATTCAATCGCTGGGCGGAATGGCCAAGGCCATTGAAACCGGAATGCCCAAGCTTCGCATTGAAGAATCGGCTGCCAGAAAGCAGGCCCGGATCGATCAGGGCCTGGATGTGATCGTCGGCGTGAACAAATACAAAATCGAGGAAAAACCCCTTCAAGATGTCCGGGAAGTCACGGATGCGGTTCGCGTCGAACAGGTGGAACGCCTCAAGGAACTCAAAGCCAAACGAAATGCGGCGGAGGTTCAAAAAGCCCTGGAACACATCACCCGCTGCGCGGAAGGTGACGGCAACCTTCTGGAAGCCGGCATCGCGGCGATTCGTGTCAGAGCCACCGTCGGAGAGGTATCGGATGCCATGGAAAAAGTATTTGGCCGATTTGTCGCCACCACCCAGTGTATTTCCGGTGTCTATGCTTCGGAATATGGGAATAACACCGCCGTTATCGATGCCCTTCGAAAACGTTGCCAGGATTTTGCCGACAAGGAAGGCCGAAGGCCCCGAATTCTGTTGACCAAAATGGGTCAGGATGGCCATGACCGCGGAGTCAAAGTGGTGGCTACGGCGTTTGCGGATTTGGGATTCGATGTGGATATCAGTCCCATGTTCCAGACGCCCGAAGAAACCGCAAAAATGGCCATTGAAAACGATGTGCATCTGGTGGGCGTCTCCAGTCTGGCTGCCGGGCACAAGACCCTGGTACCCCAGCTCATAGCCGCTTTAAAGGCAGGGGGTGGAGAGGACATCAAGGTCGTGGTCGGAGGGGTCATTCCGCCGGCGGACTATGAATATTTGTTCACAGCGGGCGCGGTCGGTGTGTTCGGTCCGGGTACCTCCATCACGGATTCAGCCAATCAGACGCTGAATGTTCTGGAGAAAAAGCACGGATGACCGTTGAGATAGATGCCAGCGTCACCGGCCTTCTGAATGGAAATCGCCGGATTTTGGCCAAAACCATTACCTTGATCGAGAGCTCTCTTTCGAGCCATCTGGCTCTGGCCCAGGCTATTCTGGACCGGCTCCTGCCGCACACTGGAAAGGCGGTGCGCATAGGGATTACAGGTGTTCCGGGCGTTGGGAAAAGCACTTTTATCGAAAGCCTGGGAATGCTGCTGGTTGAAAAAGGGCATCGCGTGGCGGTTCTGGCCGTGGATCCCAGCAGCACCCGGAGCGGTGGGAGCATTCTGGCCGATAAAACCCGCATGGAACGACTTTGTGCGGATAGCCGGGCGTTTATCCGACCGTCGCCTTCCGGTGGTACCCTGGGCGGGGTCGCCCGAAAAACCCGGGAAACCATGCTGGTTTGCGAGGCAGCGGGTTTCGATGTGATAATCGTTGAAACCGTCGGCGTCGGCCAGTCTGAAACCACCGTATCTTTGATGGTGGATTTCTTTCTTGTCCTGATGCTGGCCGGGGCCGGGGATGAACTTCAGGGAATCAAAAAAGGGGTTCTGGAGCTGGCCGATGCCGTTGCCATCAACAAGGCTGACGGGGATAACGTTGAAAAAGCCAGAAAGGCAAAAAAAGAATATGAAACAGCGCTTCAGCTGTTGAGGCCCGCCTCTCCCAACTGGTCGCCTCCGGTGCTGACCTGCAGCGCCAGGGAACTGACCGGCATCGAGGAGATCTGGGCGGTTGTCCTGAAACACCGGAACATCATGACCTTAAGCTGCGAGTTGGATCGGAACCGCAGGTCTCAGTCTCTGTCCTGGATGTGGTCTCTGGTGGAAGAGGGACTGAAAGACCGGTTTCACCATCACCCTGCAGTCCGGCAGCACCTGCCCCAACTGTCGCTGCAGGTGGAAAGCGGGATGTTGTCGCCGACAGCGGCGGCCGGTCAATTGCTTTTTTTTCTTGACAAATCGTAGTGCGAATGGCTACTTCATAGCTATTGTCTGGCCCTGTCATTTTTTTTGCATTCCGACTTGTTGCCATGACAAAAGGCGAAGTGCAACGCAGCAGATGGATTATCAGCCATCCAATATGAGATAAGAAAGGATATAACAATGGGTATTGTGGACGACAAAATCAAGGATCTGAAGGAACGGGAAAAAAAGATCCTGAAAATGGGCGGTGAAAAAGCCATCGCCAAAGAGCGGGAAAAAGGCAAACTGACCGCCAGGGAGCGACTGGATCTGCTGTTTGATTCCGGCACGTTCCGGGAAATTGACATGTTCGTATCGCACCGGTGCACCAATTTCGGTATGGAAAAGATAGACATTCCCAGTGACGGTGTGGTGACGGGTCACGGTATGGTGGAAGGTCGTCCGGTCTTTGCTTTTTCCCAGGATTTTACGGCCCGCGGCGGAAGCCTCGGAGAAATGCATGCCAAAAAAATCTGTAAGGTCATGGATCTGGCCATGAAAGCCGGTGTGCCCTTTGTCGGGATGAATGATTCGGGCGGGGCCAGAATCCAGGAAGGCGTGGATGCGCTTTCGGGATTTGGTCAGATTTTTTACCGCAATGCCCTGGCCTCCGGCGTCATTCCCCAGATCTCGGCCATTATGGGGACAACCGCAGGCGGCGCCGTGTATTCTCCGGCCATGACCGACTGGATTTTCATGGTGAAGAACTCCAGCTATATGTTCATTACCGGCCCGGAAGTTATCAAATCCGTTACCGGTGAGGAAATCAGCTTCGAAGACCTTGGCGGCGCCATGGCCCATAATGAAAAAAGCGGAGTCTCCCACTTTGCCTGTGAAAGCGATCAGGATGCCATTATCAAAATGAAAACCCTGCTCTCTTATCTGCCGTCCAACAACATGGAAGATCCGCCCATCGTGCAGACGGGTGATGACCCCCGTCGCGTGGATCCGGCGCTGGATACCATCATCCCCGACAGCCCCAACCAGTCTTACGACATGAAGGCGGTGATCGCATCCATCGTGGACAATGGCGTTTTTTTTGAACCTCATGAATTTTTCGCGCCCAATATCCTCATCGGATTTGCCCGCTTAAACGGCAGAAGCCTGGGTATCATTGCCAACCAGCCCAATGTCATGGCGGGCTGTCTCGACATCAATGCCTCGGACAAGGCCACCCGGTTTATCCGCTTCTGCGATGCCTTCAATATTCCCATCCTGACCATTGCCGATGTGCCGGGGTATCTGCCCGGAAGTCATCAGGAATGGGGCGGAATTATCCGTCACGGTGCAAAGCTGCTCTGGTGCTATTCGGAAGCCACCGTGCCCAAGCTTCTTCTGGTTACCCGCAAGGACTACGGCGGATCTTATCTGGCCATGTGTTCCAAGGACCTGGGGGCGGATATGGCCTTTGCATGGCCGACCGCTCAGATTGCGGTCATGGGAGCTGCTGGTGCCGCCAATATCATTCACCGCAAGGAAATCACCACGGCGACAGATCCGAAAGCCAAACGCCTGGAGAAAATCCAGGAATATGACGATCTGTTTTCCAATCCCTACTGCGCTGCCGCCAGAGGCTTTATTGACGCGATCATTGTCCCCAGCGAAACCCGGCCCAGGCTGATAGACGCCCTTGAGATCATGTGCAGCAAACGGGAAACCCGGCCGCCGAAAAAACACGGCAATATACCCGTGTAAGGGGGGGAATGATGAAACCAGATACCAAACAGTCCCAAAAGATGGCTGCGGCCATTTCAGCGGTTTTCGGCTATATCCGCTCGCAGGAAGATGCTGCCGCTGCTCTGGCCATGTCCCAGGACGATACGGCTGCTGAATCCGTTCCCGTTCCGTCTGCCGTGCTGCCCGCGCCGGTTAAGCTGTGGGGCATCAGCGGCAGACAGGATATGATGAGTATGCGAAACCTGATGCAGCTCCGGACGTTTCAAGGATCCAAGTTGCGCTGAATCATTCCGAACTGACTTTAATAAAATATATTGATGATGAGGAGACCTTTAACATGAGTGACCATGATCAAGTAAAACTGACGAATATGAATTACAGCAAGGACAGACCCAAAGCCCAGAATCCGGTTAAAATTATGGATCTGACATTGCGGGATGGCCACCAGTCGCTGTTTGCCACACGGGGCAGAACTGAGGACATGATTCCCGTGGCGGAGATGATGGATGAGATCGGTTTCTGGGCACTGGAAACCTGGGGCGGCGCAACTTTTGATACCATGCACCGGTTTTTAAATGAAGACCCCTGGGAACGCCTCCGGACGCTGAAGCGCTATATCAAAAAAACCCCGTTTTCCATGTTGTTAAGAGCCCAGAACCTCGTCGGATACCGCAATTATGCGGACGATGTGGCCCGCGCTTTTGTGGAACGCGCTGCTGCAAACGGCATGGATGTTTTTCGAACATTTGACGCGCTCAATGATTACCGGAACTTTGAAACCGTTGTGCCGGTCATCAAATCCTGCGGCAAGCATTTTCAGGGCTGCATCTGCTATACCATGACCGAACCCCGTCTCGGCGGCGAAGTCTATAACCTGGACTATTACGTCAACAAGGGAAAAGCCCTGGAAGCCATGGGCGCGGACAGCATCTGCCTGAAAGACATGGCAGGCCTCATTGCGCCGTATGACGCTTATGCGATTATCAAAGCCCTGAAAAAAGCCGTGAAAATCCCGATCAACCTTCACAGCCACTTTACCTCCGGCATGTCGTCCATGTCGCATTTAAAGGCCATTGAAGCCGGCGCGGACATCATCGACACCTGTATGTCGCCTTATGCCTACCGGACATCCCACCCGGCCATCGAGCCGCTGGTCATGACGCTTATCGGCACCAACCGGGACACGGGATTTGACATCAAGGCCCTTGCCGCCATCAATGAAATCTTGGAAAAGGAAATCTGCCCCAAATATCGGCAGCTTCTGGATGACACCAAACTTTCGATCATCGACATCAACGTGCTGCTCCATCAGACCCCGGGCGGCATGCTCTCCAACCTGGTGAATCAGCTTCGGGAAATGGATGCGCTGGACAAGATCGATCAGGTCTATGCCGAGCTTCCCAGAGTCCGAAAAGATCTGGGGCAGATTCCGCTGGTAACGCCCACCAGCCAGATCGTTGGGATTCAGACCGTGAACAACGTGCTCTTCGACGATGAAAATGAGCGCTATAAAATGATCACCGGTCAGGTCAAGGATCTCTGCTACGGGCTGTACGGAAAAACCGCGGTTCCCATTAATGCGGAAGTTCAGAAAAAAGCATTGAAAGGATATGCCAGAGGCGAAAAGCCCATTACCTGCAGACCGGCTGAAGTGATCGAGCCGGAATTGAAAAAAGCCCAGGAAGAGGTCAAGGGTTTGGCCATGGATCTGGACGATGAGCTGATTTATGCCCTGTATCCGGTAACGGGCAAACGCTTCCTGCAATGGAAATACGGCAAGGAAGAAGTTCCTGCCGATGTCAAGCCCATTACGCTTGAGCAGGCCAAGGCCCGGCAGGAGCTGATCCAGAAGGCAATTGCCGGAAAACTGGTTGAAAAAATCGAGAAAGAAGCGCCTGCCAAGGGCGACGGTTTGCGCAAATTCAATGTATTTGTGGAAGACACCTATTTTGAGGTTGGCGTTGAAGAGATTGGCGGCGCCCCGGTTGTCAGCTACATTCAGCCTGCCAAACCGGTTGCTGCCGCAGCTCCCGCGCCTGCTCCGGCTGCCGCGCCCGTGGCTCCCGCGCCTGCTAAGCCCGCAGCGGCCGCTACGCCTGCTGCCGCCCCGGTGGATGGCACGCCCATCAATGCGCCCATGCCGGGAATGATCGTCAGATATGATAAAAATGTCGGCGATGCGGTCAGCAAAGGGGAAACCGTGGTGATCCTGGAAGCCATGAAAATGGAAAACGCCCTTGCAGCTCCTGTGGATGGCACCATCAAAGCCATTAATTTCAAAAGCAGCGATTCCGTTCCCAAAGGCGCAGTCCTTTGCGTAATCGGGTAGGGTTATAGGCGAGGGGCAATGGGCTATAGGCGATGGGTCATAGGGTATTTATTCATTACCCATTGTCCATAGCCTATCGCCCATTGCCTGTTACCTAATTTTAGATACAACCAGGGGCTGGGTTTTTATTCCGGCCCTGTTTTTTTAGAGGAGGCAGAGCTGATGAAGATTCATGAGTATCAGGCCAAGGAGCTTTTTAAAAAATACAGCATTCCCATACCCGAGGGTAGTGTGGCGTTCAGTGTGGCAGAAGCCCAGACCGTCGCCGAAAAACTCGGCGGGTATCCGGTTGTGGTCAAGGCCCAGATTCATGCCGGCGGCAGGGGAAAAGGCGGCGGAGTCAAACTGGCCGGCTCCAGGGAAGAGGTTGCGGTCATCGCCGGCCAGATTCTCGGCATGAACCTGATCACCCACCAGACCGGCCCTGAAGGCAGGCTGGTGAAAAAGGTTCTGGTCGAACAGGGGCTGAATATTCAAAAAGAGCTGTATCTAAGCATCATTCCGGACCGGGCGACCGCGACAGTCGTCATTATCGCCAGCGAAGCCGGCGGCATGGATATTGAAGCGGTTGCGGAAAAAACGCCGGAGAAGATCATCAAGGTCTATATCAACCCGCTGGTCGGCATTCAGGCATACCACTGCCGGGAAGTCGCCTATGGACTCAACCTGGCGCCGGAAACCATCAAGCCTTTTACGGCGCTGTTAAGCCGCCTGTATGCCTTGTTCGTCGGCTATGACTGTTCGCTGGTTGAAATCAATCCCCTGATCATCACCAAAGATCAAGCCGTGATCGCCCTGGACGGAAAAGTCAATTTTGACGACAGCGCCCTGTTCCGTCACAAGGACATTCTGGTGTATCGCGATCTGGATGAGGAAAATCCGCTCGAGGTAGACGCCTCCAATTTCAATCTCAATTATATCGCCCTGGACGGAAATGTCGGTAATATGGTCAATGGGGCGGGGCTTGCCATGGCGACGATGGATATCATCAAGCAGGCAGGTGCCAGCCCGGCCAATTTCCTGGATGTCGGGGGCGGAGCCAATGCCGAGATGGTTGAAAACGGGTTTCGAATCATCCTGAGCGATAAAAACGTCAAGGGCATTCTCATCAATATTTTCGGCGGAATCCTTCGCTGCGATATTCTGGCGGAAGGCGTGGTTCAGGCAGCGCGAAAAACCGGCATTACGGTTCCGGTCGTCGTCCGCATGGAAGGCACCAATGTCGAGGAAGGCCGGCGCATATTGAGTGAATCGGGTCTGAATTTGACGACCGCAGTGGATCTAAAAGATGCAGCCCAAAAAGTGGCCGCCATTGTTAAGGGTTAGGAGGAAACACCGTGAGCATATTTGTCAATAAAAATACCCGGCTTCTGGTTCAGGGAATCACCGGTAAGGAAGGGCAGTTCCATACCCGTCAATGTGTGGCTTATGGCACAAAGGTTGTGGCAGGGGTGACGCCTGGAAAAGCCGGGCAGAAAATGGATGATATCCCCGTGTTTCATACGGTCAAGGACGCTGTCAAGGCAACCGGCGCCAACTGCAGTATGATCTTCGTGCCGCCGCCGTTTGCGGCGGATGCCATCATGGAGGCTGCCGATGCGGGTGTGGAGATGATTGTTGCCATCACCGAGGGCATTCCGGTCATGGACATGATGCGGGTGAAAAACTTTCTCTCAGGAAAAGCTTGCCGCCTCATCGGACCCAACTGTCCGGGAATCATTACCCCTGGCGAGTGCAAAATCGGTATCATGCCGGGAGTGATTCATCAGCCCGGAGGACCGATCGGCGTGGTTTCCCGTTCCGGGACCCTGACCTATGAAGTGGTCCATCAACTGACGCAACAGGGAATCGGACAGACCACCTGTATCGGCATCGGCGGTGATCCGGTCAACGGCACCAATTTTATCGATTGCCTGGATGCTTTCCAGAAAGATTCCGAGACCGCCGGCATCGTCATGGTCGGGGAAATCGGCGGTACCGCCGAAGAAGAGGCAGCGACATTTATTAAGCAGCATGTCACCAAACCGGTGATCGGTTTTATTGCCGGACTCACCGCGCCTCCGGGCCGGAGAATGGGCCATGCTGGCGCCATCATCAGCGGCAGCAGCGGCACGGGTCAGGGAAAAATCGCCGCCATGAAAGCCTGCGGCATTACGGTATGTGAAAATCTGGGGACCTTGGGAGAACTCTGCGCCAGCGTTTTTGGCAAATAGTACGACCCATGCTGAAGGCAAAAGGGCGTTGTCCAGTCCTTCAGTCTCCAGCTTAACAACCGAATTGGTTATAAAAAATAATGAAGGCAAGGAGTAAGGGGAGGATGAAATCCTTCTTGCTTCTTACCTTTTTTATGGAATTACATCGTGAAGCGCAAAATCACCAGTTCCGTCATTCCGGCGAGAATCGGAATCTAAAAACCGAAATCCAGGTAGGGCAGGGTGTCGCGGTTTTTTGCGATTCCCTGACAAATCAGTTGCCTCAATCGCCACATATGACGAGAAAGACTTTAAATATTTGGTGGTTTGGTACAGCCTCGATTACTCCTTGCGTTGCAACGACCTGGCCGAGAAAAAAAGACTTGAAAGGCATTTTCGGTCGTTAAACATTTTGTCCAATGAATGGGGTTTCAGGCCACCTGCAAAACCACCCCAGTTTTTTTTAACATCAGACAAAATGATCCCTTTACCATGAAAATGCTACCTGTTTAGAAAATACTGTCCCTATCACTGTCAAAAGCATCAACAGCTCATGGCAACACAATCTGTTTTTGGGTTAAACGATTCGGCTATACTGTTTGTGGCAGGTAG